>ERZ1673702.72-NODE-72-length-160216-cov-63.671943_pt1 | contig 160216 bp, 151 predicted proteins | sample MGYA00580232_ERZ1673702 | MGnify/ENA primary metagenome ERZ1673702 (study PRJEB41218, sample SAMN15661792) | gut metagenome | host: Homo sapiens | place: Canada: London | collected 2015-08-20/2019-03-30 | study: EMG produced TPA metagenomics assembly of... | reverse complement strand
TGTAAAAATATTTGACCGATAAATGAAGTATGGAACGGCATTGTTACAGAGAACTCCGTGCGTAGCACCACCCACCTCATTCCTCCCTCAAAAGAGAGGATGTTTTACCTTGTCATTGCGCACTTGTTGTGAAAGGTGTTAGGATGGATTTTAGCCTCGTAGGGAAAAGCAAACTTTACTAATGTAAAAATATTTGACCGATAAATGAAGTATGGAACGGCATTGTTACAGAGAACTACGTGTGTAGCACCACCCACCTCATTCCTCCCTCAAAAGGGAGGATGTTTTACCTTGTCATTGCGCACTTGTTGCGCAATCTTTTATAAATAGACTTCGTATCTTTGCATCTGAGCATCTAAAGGACAGAATAGATATTGTTGCATAGATCTATTAGACAATTTCTTCTAATGTATTAAAGATTTTGTCTGTAATTTCTTGAATATATTCTTGTGAAACCATTCCATTGATTACTGCGTCAGAGATTTGGTAAGCCGGTCTTATATATTGTTGTGCCGTTCTGTTTACGTCTTGAAACTGCAAATCCGCAGCAGTTCCGGTTTTGCCTCTTAAAGCTGCTCTTTTATACCAACGTTCTTTTATAACTTCAAGTGGAGTGTAAACATACACCTTAACATCCATAATATCTCGAACACCTTCATTAAGTACGTACAAGCCTTCAGTAAGTACGACTTTTGCAGGCTTTTTGATATCTCCGTTCGGATCAGAAATGCAAGTTACAAAATCATATCTTGGAGATGTAATTTGTTTACCTGTTTTCAAGTTCATCAAGTGCGATTTCATCAAGTCCAAATCTATTGCATCCGGAGTGTCAAAACTAAAACCTGTTTTGAACAATTCTTCATAACTTCCGGCTTCCTGCAACTCTTTTGAGGTGTCTTTATAGTAATCGTCACAACGAATTACAGTGTAAATACCTTCTTTTTTATCTTTTACGCATGCTTTGATTGTGTTATCTACAAAAACAGTTTTACCTGATGCGCTTTCACCTGTAATTCCAATTAAAAATGTTTTCTTTTTCTCTTGAACAACCTTTCTTGCAATGTTTAAAATAAGGTTGTCAGATGTTTTTAAAAACAACGGTTGTGTTTGTTGTTTATCTTCTTCCAAAATTTTCTTTAAAGACTCTACGATTTGCGATATTACTTCCATGTCGCGTCTGCTTGAATAATAATCATAACTTGTTAGAAAATCAGTTGTCATTATATTTCCCCTGTATATATTCTAATATTCTACATTAAAATTTTTTTATTTTGTAGGAATACTAAATTTTGTAACAATATTCTTTAAATTGTTAAAGTTTGTTCTAAAAAGTGCCGTTATGGGAATATGTGAAGTAGAATTTGCAATTTCGCAAAGTAATTTAAAAGGAGATGTGACTAATGTATCATGACGAGATTTTTGAAAATGCACTAAAGGATGTTAAAGAAGAAAGCTATAAAGCTTTGAAAAACGAAATTTCTTCAATGGAATCTACTATTGAAAAATTTTTGAAAAGTGTTTTGAACTGCACTTCATTCAAATCTGAACGAGATTTTAATGTTACATCAGTTTAGCAAACTTGTTGAAAGTTTAATTTTGATAAAAGAACCGCCTATTTAGCGGTTCTTTTTGTGTTTAAAAATTTTTAAAATCCCTGTTTTGTTTATTGTATTTATAAATAACAAAACCTGAAATAACAATAAAACCGACTAATGCAGTTACTTGTGATAATAAATTATAGTCCATTTTACTCCTCCTCTAAGTCTTTTAACATTTTTTGCATTTCAGAACGCCTTGTAAAATAAGCGTTAAAAATTATAATAGTTAGAATAAAACCTAACATTCCAAAGAAATATTTTACGGGATTGTATTCATTGAACAGAAGGGTCATAGAACCTCCCCCAAGAATAAAAGCAGATCCCCAAATATGCGTCATTTCGTTTCTTAAAGAATTTAATTTTTCTACTTTTAAAGTTTTATTCATACTAATTTTATAGCATTTTGTAGAATTGTTGTCAATTTGTAAAGCTATTTACGCTCTTATATTCAAGTTTGCAAGTGCTGAAAGTTGTGATTTTAGGAGTTCTTCTTCGTTGTCATAAGTTGGAGTGCCACCTAATTCATTTTCTCTTTCTGCAAGCAAGGTTTGGTATGCGTTTAAAGTAGCTTCATCATCAAATCCACCCTCATTCTGAGCTTTTTCTAATACTTCTGCAAGTAATTTTTGTTGTTCTTCTGATGAATTAGTGGCAAGTTTAGCTTTTTGTTTAGCTTTTTCTTCTTTGGCAACTTGGGCTTCAGATTTATTTAGGGAATCTTTTTCGCCCATAACTTTATCCATAACTTTGCCTGCGCCCCAGCTTGCTAATGCTCCGCCAATTATACCACCGACAAATCCGACAATTGCTCCTGCAACATTTCCTAAGCCTGGAACGACAGAACCTGCGATTGCTCCGGCTGCAGCTGCGCCTCCTGCATAACCGAGTACGCTTGCTCCTACTTTGGTGGTAGATTTTACAAGTTGTTTGTTACCTTGTTTTGAACCGGTTTTATAAGATTTTATAATATCGGGTATTTCCATTGCGCCTTCAATTGCTGCCATTATCCAAGAACCTTTTACGGCTTTTGAGGCAAGCCTTAATGCGTTTGCGCCTTTAGCACTTCTTAAAATAGCTCCTTTGGCTTTGTAAATTCCTGTTTTTGATTTCAAAAAATGTGAAGCTTTACCGAATTTTGATGTTGGTTTGATTAATCCTTTTTGAATATCTGCGTTAACTTTTAAATCTCCCTTAGCCATTGCCTCATGGATTTTTTGAAGTTGAGCTTTCAATTGTTTGCCTGTCATCTTCTTTGATTTAGCTTCAGCTATTAATTTTTTAGCCTCATCATAATATTTAGTATTGGCTTTACCTGCTGTAATATCCGCTTCTAATCCTTTTATTACAGAAAATCGACTTTTGTTTTTTAGTGTATTAAATCGACTTTGTGGATCTTTTAGGTATTGTAACGCCTGTTTTTCCATTTCATTACGGTTACTGACGCTATTCCATGCCTGTCTCCAATTAAGATTTGGATGAGCATTTCGTTCCATCCAAACAGAATAAGGCTTTTTAAATAATAATGGCGCACCAACCATCAATGGTATTCCAAATAGTAGATTGGAGCTGATTTCTTCTGATATATTTGTTTGTGGAGTTGCTTCAACCCCGTTGAGCCAGTTTGCCAATAGCAAATTTTGACTTAGGGTTAAGTCTGTGTTAGCCATATTAAATTTTCCCTTTTATAATTCCCCGTATATAATATATAAAAATTTTTATATCTGAAAATTGTCTTTTTGTAACAATATGTTAATAATTAATCGGTATAAAATATATACCGATTAATTATCCCATATAATTTATTCTGTTTAAACCGCTTGCCATAGCCATAAAGTCTTGATCCATTGGAGAGACAGCTCCACCGTTATAAAGTTGTTGTCTTAGAGCCATTAATTGTTGTGGAGTCATTGTTGGTTGCGCAGTTGCAAATGGATTTGTTGTACCGATTGGATATTGCATTGCATTTTGTTGTGCTATTTGTTGTTGCATGCCTTCAAGTGCTTGTTGTTGATTATTAATCAAAGCTTGTTGTTGTTCTTCGGCTTCTGCTTTCTTTTCAGAATGAGATTTTCCTGTAATCAAGCTCATCAAAGTGTCACCTGCCAAATAACCTACTAAACCTCCAACTACAGGGATTGGAATTAGTGCTTGACCTATTGCAGCACCAGTCATGCCTGCGCCAAGTCTTAAACCTGTTTTGACAGTTTCAGTAACACCACCAACAACTCCACCATCTCCGAATGCGGAAATGATATTTGGAAGTTCTGTTACGGCAATTAACAATGTTCCGATTAGTGGCATTCTTTTGCCAAGTCCACTCATTGAACCTTTGAATTGTGTCCAAGTTTTAGAAAAACCTGTTTTTCCTGCTTTATCAGCTAGTTTGCCTCCAATAGTCCAACCTTGTCTGATTTTATCAGGAGTTGTTTTTAAAGCTTTCCAAGTGCTTTGCCAAAATCCGCCATCTCTTTTAACTATGTTAGCGTTATGAGTTTCAGCTGCTTTTGCACCATTTTTTACACCAGACCAAACTGATTCAAAATAACCTTGATTTGTGGCTTTTCTATTTTTTACTGTTTCCTTCAATGCTTTAGAAAATGATTCATTTCCTGTTCCTAAAACAAAATCTGGATACAATTTTACTGCTCGTTTAAAATATGAACCTACTAAATTTACGTTCATAATAACCTACCTAATCTTTTATAACCTACCTTACTTACATAAAAAATTTTTGTTCCAAATTATTGCTTTTATATCTGATTTTTGTTAAGAAATATTAACATTTCTTTTGTTTACAAATATGTGTAAAAGATGTATTATAGTCAAAAAGGAGCGTGGGATAATGAGAGAAATTACGTTAATAAATGGTGATGGGATTGGACCGGAAATATCTGATGCGGTCGTAAAAATTCTTGCAGCTTCAGGGGTGAAAATCAATTGGGATGTTCAAACTGCAGGTGCTGATGTTATAGAAAAAGAGGGAACTCCATTGCCTGATAGAGTATTAAAGTCCATCAGAAAGAATAAAGTTGCATTAAAAGCTCCTGTCACTACCCCTATTGGAAAAGGGTTTAGATCTGTTAATGTTCAATTGCGTAAAGAATTGGATTTGTATGCGAATTTAAGACCTTGCAAGAATTTGCCTAATGTAAAAACTTGTTTTGATAACGTTGATATTGTTGTTGTGAGAGAAAATACTGAGGATTTGTATGCCGGAATTGAACGACAAGTTGATGTTGATACGGCAGAAAGTATTAAAATAATTACGAGAAAAGCATCTACAAGGATTGCAAAATTTGCGTTTGATTATGCGGTTAAAAATAATCGAAAAGAGGTTTGTGTAGTTACGAAAGCTAATATTATGAAACTTTCGGATGGGTTGTTTTTGGAATGTTTTAGAAAGGTGGCAAAGGATTATCCGCAAATAAAAACGAGAGAAATATTGGTTGATAATTTGTGTATGCAATTGGTGCAAAACCCTGAACAGTTTGATGTTTTGGTTTTACCTAATTTGTATGGAGATATTGTGTCAGATTTGTGTGCCGGATTGATTGGCGGTTTAGGAGTTGCTCAAGGTGCTAATATTGGCTATGACTGTGCGGTATTTGAACCTGTTCATGGTTCTGCTCCTGATATTAAAGGGCAAAATAAGGCTAATCCGACGGCTCTGTTGTTATCTGCCATTGAAATGTTGCGATATATTGGAGAAACAACTTATGCTGAAAAAATTGAAAAAGCATTATTCAAAACATTAAAAGATGGTAATTGTACTGTAGATTTGGGAGGAACTCTTTCTACGACAGATTTTGCCGATGCAGTGATAAGGAATTTATAATACATTTAAGTGAAAAGTGAGAAATGAAACGTAAAAAGTCCTTATCGTTATTAATCCGACCTACAGAAATTGCAATTTATGCGATTACTACGTCGCTTATCGCTCCTCGTAATGAGTATCTTGCGGTATTCACCGTAGTTGTTTCGGTAGGTTGGGCTTTCTAGCCCAACATCATTTCCAACCATGCGATACTTCGGACTGTTGTCCTCAGTATGATGTTTCTATTATTCAATAACAATTTTCTTTTTGCGTTTTTGTAAAATTATTGTGATGATGGCGATAATTATGATTGGTATTGAAATTTCCGGTCTGTATGTTAACCATCCTAATGATATTGTTATTGCTGTTAATGCTATTGAAATTATTATTGTTGTAAAAAGGGCTGCAAATTGAGTTATTTCCCCAAGTATCGGAATTTTTCCAGTAAAATTTACAATTGGTTGAATAATCAAATTTAATCCGATAAACATCAAAATTAATCCAATTCCTCTTATCCCCCAAGTGTTTGAAGAATTTGCATTTCGATATTCCTTCAACATTTCGGTTAGATTTTTAGTTCCATTGCTTACAATTGCAATATCCCCAACTTTTGAGGGCATAGGTTCAAGGTGATTTCCTGACTGTTTTGCAATAATTGATAACTTTATTCCTGATGGAATATAGGAATAGAATAGTTTTTGATCCCCAATTTGTGGGTTATCAAAATCTTTTCCGGTAAAGTAAAATCCGTTATATGTTTTAAAGTTGCTATTATATGGCAGGTTTTGGATTTTGTTTGTCTGATTAATTTTTTTTACGATGTTTTCTGACAGGTAAAATCTCCCAAATCCAATATTTTTCGCATAGATATTTTTTGGTTCATATTTGAACTTTTTAGGGTTTTTATGTTCAATTTTTTCAAAGTTATCAGAATTTATCAAAAAACTATTCCAATTTTTTCGATATTGATAGCCGTCATTGTTGGTTGTGTACTCTTCCCATTGGTACATTTCTGTTGTTCTGATAAGAGCAATCGCTTTTGGGATTGTTAAAATTCCATCGGCTAGAATTTGGTTTGAATAAACACTGTTTGCTAATTGGACAAGTTTTCCATCATTGGCAGGTGAAATATAGTTTGATTTAAGTTCAATAGCATTCTGTTCTGCAAAATTTGCTTTTTTTATAGAGTTTACGTAGTTTTGTTCATTGCAAAATAGGGTAACAAATGAAATAATAAACAAAACAAACCCGATTATAACAGGTGTTTTGCCTTTTTGGTGTGACATATTCAGCCTTTCGTTGTGCTATTCAATTAATCCCAAATCTCTAAGGAAACGAGAATTGTTGGATAATTCCATTAGTTTTTCATCATCTGATGGATCAATAACGCCTTGTGAAAACAATTCATCCATAATTTCGTTATGAGATTGATTTTCTGGGTTTGATAGGGCAAGTTTGGTAAAGTTTCTAACATCGCAATTTCTTTCGTATAGATTGACTGCGGTTTTGGTTAATTTGTTGAGAAAAACGCTTCTTCTATCGTCAAAATCCACACTTAGCGGGTTTGTCGCAACGCTATTATGCTTTTCTCGTTCTAAACTTAATTTTTGTGCTAATTTCTTAAACATCATAACACTATCCCCTATAATAACATTATACTACGTATGTCAAATTTGTCTACAAAACTTAATAATTGCAAATTGTATAGATTTTGCTTGATTAAAACTTATATTTAAACTAGAATAATGTCATAAATTTTAAAGTAAGGAAAAGAGGTTATAAATGCTTGATATCAAAATGATTAGAGAGAACCCTGAAAGGGTAAATGAACTTTTAAAAAGAAGAAATCCTGAGCTTTCTGTAGATAAAGTTTTGGAAATAGATGTTGAGAGAAGAAAAATTCAAACTCAAGCTGATGAATTGCGTGCCAAAAGAAAAAATGATTCACAAAAAATCGGTTTGATGAAAAAGAATGGCGAAAATACGGATTCTATCCAAGAAGAAGTTCGTAAACTCGGTGATGATATCAAAGCGTTGGAAGAAAAACAATCAGAATTGGATGAAAAACAAAGAGATATTTTGTTGCATATTCCAAATATTCCAGATGAAACTACTCCAATAGGCTTGTCAGAAGATGATAATGTTGAAGTTTACAAATGGGGTGAACCTAGAAAATTCGATTTTGAATTTAAAGCTCACTGGGATTTGTGCGAAGAAAAAAATCTTGTTGATTTTGAACGTGGTGTAAAACTTTCTCAAAGTAGATTTATTCTATATAGAGGAAAAGGCTCTCGCCTAGAACGTGCTATTATCAACTTCTTTCTTGATTATCATACAGAAAAACAAGGATATGAAGAAATATTACCTCCGTTTATGGCAAATTCAGCAACAATGACAGGTACTGGGCAACTTCCAAAATTTAAAGAGGATATGTACAAATGTGAAAACGAAGATTTGTATTTAATTCCGACAGCAGAAGTTCCTGTAACTAACATTTATGCAGGTGAAATTTTATCAGAAGATGATTTGCCAAAATATATGACAGCTTACACTCCATGTTTTAGAAGAGAATCCGGTTCTGCAGGTCGTGATACAAGAGGTTTGATTAGAGTTCACCAATTTAATAAAGTTGAATTAGTAAAACTTTGTACACCGCAAACAAGTAAAGATGAACATGAAAAATTGACAGAAGATGCTGAAAAGATGCTTCAAATGTTGGAACTTCCATATCGTAGAGAAGCTTTGTCTACCGGTGATATCGGTTTTTCAGCAAATAAATGTTGGGATTTGGAAGTTTGGATGCCTTCTTATGGTACTTACAAAGAAATCTCAAGTTGTTCAAATTATGGTGATTATCAAGCAAGACGTGCAAATATTCGATATAGAGATAAAGAAACAGGTAAAATCCAATTTGTTCACACAATCAACGGTTCTGGTCTTGCAGTTGGTAGAACATTTGCGGCTATTGTTGAAAACTATCAACAAGAAGACGGTACAATTATTATTCCGGAAGTTCTTAGAAAATACACCGGATTTGATAAAATTTAAACTTAAACTTAATACAACCATTTATTGCCCGTAGAAAAATTTGTTCTGCGGGATTTTTTTTATATAGAAATGCTACAATGTTTTACAAATCTTGAATTTTAGGGCATAATATTATTAACATAATATTTTTTAAAGGAGTAAAGATGAACGAATTTCCGTTTGAGCTGGATGATTTTCAAAAAGAAGCTTGTGAATTTATTGATAAAGGAGAAAGTGTTGTAGTTTGCGCACCAACAGGTGCAGGTAAAACTGTTATTGCAGAACATGCGATTAATAATGCTTTGAAAAATGGTACGAGAATTTTTTATACAACTCCTTTAAAAGCTCTTTCTAACCAAAAATACTATGATTTTGGTGAAAAATATGGGCATGATAAAGTTGGGCTTTTAACCGGAGATACTTCTATAAATCGTAATGCGCAAATCGTTATTATGACGACAGAAGTTTTTCGTAATATGCTTTATGGTACGAATTTTGGCTCTGTAACAGATAATATGAAAGATGTTAAATATGTTGTGTTAGACGAAGTGCATTATATGAATGATGAGCAGAGAGGTACGGTTTGGGAAGAAAGTATAATTTACTGTCCTACAAATGTTCAAATTATTGCACTTTCTGCAACTGTTGCAAATGCGCAAGAATTGACAGATTGGATTAACACTGTTCATTCTAAAACAGAATTAGTTGATACTGATTTCAGACCAGTTCCGTTGAAATTCTTTTATTTCGATAGTTCTCAACCAACAAAATTGTTGCCTTTGTTAACCCCGAGTGGGCAACTTAATAAAAAAATTAAACCGGAAAAAAGAGTTTTTGGAAAGAAATTCCAAAATAAAAAGTCTTATGTAAAAGAAATTATTCGAAATTTACAAGAAAATGACATGCTTCCTGCGATTTATTTTACATTTTCTCGCAAAAAATGTGATGAGCAAATGGAAAAATGTGCCTCTTTGGATTTGGTAACGAGAGGTGAAAAAGCGCAAATCAGACAATTTATCGACGAATTTATTGCAGAAAATCCGCATCTTTACAACAATAAACACATTGAATATCTTTTATGTGGTGTTGCATCGCACCATGCTGGGCTTTTACCTGCTTGGAAAATTCTTGTTGAAAAATTGTTTCAAAAAGGCTTGATAAAAGTTGTATTTGCGACAGAAACTCTTGCTGCTGGAATAAACATGCCTGCTCGTTCTACTGTTATAAGTTCAACTAGTAAAAGAACAGATTCCGGGCATAGAATGTTAACCGCAAGTGAATTTTTGCAAATGTCAGGTCGTGCCGGTCGTCGTGGAATGGACGAAGTTGGTTATGTAACAATTGTTGGAACTCAATTCCAAACACCTGAAGAAGTTGCAGAACTTGTTTTGAGTGATGCAAATCCGCTTGAAAGTCGTTTTTCTCCGTCATATTCAATGGTTTTGAATTTGTTACAAAGGTTTAGTTTGGATGAGGCAAAAGAACTGATATTGAAAAGTTTTGGTTATTTTTCATCTGGAAGTCGTTTGCAGCCATTGTTGTTGGCTCAAAAACAGATTGAAGGAGAAATGAAATCAAGAGAATTTGTCTGTCCTTATAAATTGTGTGATGACAAATTAGCTGAATATGATAAAATTCGTCATATTTATGTTCAAAATAGGCAAACTTATAAAAAAATCTGTAAACAAGAACGTTCTAAAAATCGCCCGTTGTCACCGGAAGCGGTTCAGTTTGGTAGAGAAACTAAAGCTTTACTTGAAAAAATGCACGGCTTTCAGTGCGACAATTGTAAATTATACAAAAAGCACTCTAAAAATATCGAGGTTTTGGAGCGTTTTTCAGTTCGTTCTAAAAAGTTAGAAAAAGAAATAGAGCGTCAACGGGATATCTTTTGGAACAAGTTCTTAGCCCACAGAAGCGTTTTAATTGACTTTGGCTATTTACGAGATGATTATCCGACAGAAAACGGAATAACGACCTCACAAATACGTTCAGAAAACGAATTGTTTATTGCTCAGATTATATTTTCAAATGTTTTGGAAAATCTTACGCCGGCACAATTGGCTGCAGTAGTTTGCGCTATTACAACTGAGGATTTAAGAATTGATATTCCTTACTTACCAATATCAGAACCTGTAAGAAAGACACTTAATCTGATTAGAAATATTCGTAGAAAAGTTGAAAAGGTTCAAAATAAATACACTGTAGAAGCTCCAATGTACATAAATCCATACTTTTCATCCCTAATTGAATTGTGGGTTGAAGGTGCAGACTGGGAAACAATTATAGAACAGATTGATATGGGTGAAGGTGATATTGTCAGATCTTTCAAAAGGGTTGTGGATGTTTTAAGACAGTTTACAACTATTGATAATGTTCCTGAAAGTCTTGTCTTTACTGCCCGTGAGGCGATTGATAAAATTCAGCGAGAACCTGTGGATATTGACTAATAAAATTGTTAAAAAGTGTAAATTTACCCTTATTTAGTTTTGTAAAATCTTTGCTATTTAGGGGTTGTAGCCACTTGCGAGATGTGTTAAAATATGTTACAATAGTAGTAGGAAGATCCTGAAAAACAATTTATTATAAAAATTAATCAGGTTTCCGATGAGTGTTAATCCCCACCCCACTCTTAAATCAAAAAGGTATCCGTTACTCAAAGTTGAGGTGACATTATGGATACGTTGATTTTTAATACTGCTGAAAATTATGAATTGAGAAAGATTGCTGATATTATAATTAATCTTTCAATAATTGGGGTTTTAGTTTTGTGTCAGGGGCTTTTGCCTATTCATGCAGGGAGTACTAAAGTTGCACAGGTGACAGCCCCCGACTTTGATACAGGTCAATTAAAGATGAAAATTCTTAATGAGTTTTCACCTGAAATTCGGCAGAAAAATTTTGATACAATGGTTCGGAATAAATACCCGAAAGCTACCATAGTTGATGTAACCGGCGGGGTAAAGCATATTAAACTTACAAAATATTATAATGGCAAACCGGTTAGAATTAATGTTGTAGAAGCTGATATGAAACTCGCCAAAAACATAGAGTTAACGCCGGCACTTTCTTCCGGCTCAACTTTAAAAAGTAGAAGGACAATAACTACAATTGCGAAAAATAACAATGCTATAGCAGCAATTAACGGTACTTATTTTAAACCGCAAACGGGTGTTCCTCTTGGAACTTTGATGATTAATAAGAAAATGTACACAGGACCGATTTATGATAGAGTTGCTTTTGGTATATTTGAAGATGGCTCTTTGCAGAGATTTGATATTGCAAGAGTTCAGTTGAATGCAACAATCAAAGGTAGCGGAAAAATTGTTAAAGTTAACAATATCAACCAACCAAGAATGTTATCAACTTATGTTCTTGTCTATACTCCTGAATGGGGAAAATATGCTCCACAAGCCCCTCAATATGGAACAGGTTTACAAGTTGTTGATAATAAAATTGTTAAAACATCTGCAAATCCTCTTGAAATTCCGCAAAATGGTTATGTTATTTCTGGGCCTAAATCAATGTTGTACCCATTGTTGGATAAAAAAGATTCTGAATTAGTAGTAAATACAAATCCTGACTGGAAAGGTGTTAAACACATAATTAGTGGTGGACCATATTTAGTAAAAAATGGCGAAATATTTGTTGATATGACTGCTCAAAAGTTAGGTGCAATTGGAGGTAGAAATCCTCGTACTGCAATCGGTTATACTGCAGACAATAATTTAATCCTTGTTGCAGTTGACGGCAGGGAAGGAAGCTCTATCGGAATGACATTGAATGAACTTGCACGTTTTATGCAGTCTATAGGTTGCGTAGGTGCTATTAACCTTGATGGCGGTGGTTCAACAGTAATGTATGTTAATGGAAATGTCGTCAATCACCCGCAACAAAAAGGTGGTATTCCATTATCTAATGCGCTTGTATTATCCAAAACAAACAGAACTTAAAATTTCTTATTTCATAATTCTTTTCATAACATAAGTGACCACATCTTAAAAAAGCCCTCTAAAAGGGCTTTCTTTTTATTATATTTGTTTGTTATCTCACGTTTTGGTCAATTATATCAGAAATGTAAGGAATATAACTGTATTTTCCGATAAACGACGTGACTGCAAGATAAATTAAAAATGCGTAAATTAATGTTTGTAATAATGAATAATCAAATATTAGAGGCATATTTAGCAAGAAATTTATCTGGGCAACGAGTTTGTTAATAAGTGGAATAAAGCTTAAAATGTTTGAAACCCATCCGACAAAAATTGAAATTACTGCAAAGCCTAATGAAATAAATATAGATTGAAATATATGGTACTTTAAAAACGGTTTTAGACTTGCTTTGGTGAACAATCCGATTATTAGCCAAACAAATCCTACCATTCCCATTGTCAAATATGATAATGCTGCAACTAGTCTTTCAATTAAATACGGGGTGTTTTCTCTCATTTTTAAACAGTTTCTCCATTTCTCTTTTTATCAATATATTCATCTAATACCTGAGTATAAACAAGTCTATATTCATCGTTTTCTGGTGAAATATTGATAGATGCTCTGTATGATGCTATAGCTTGCTCAACCTCGCCTTTAAGGTAATGAGCATTGCCTAACAACATATACGTAAGTGCGCTATTCGGTTTTAATCTGATAGCCTCTTTATAAAGTTCCATAGCTTTGTCAAGGTGGTTAAAGTTTGTATAAAGATTTGCACGTAATACTTGAGCTTCAATTTCAGCAGGCTTAACGCTTTGGGCTTTTTCATACATTGCGACTGCCATATCGTATTCCCCAAATTCAGAAAGTGCGATTGCGTAACAAATGTAAGCTTTGTAATTATCACCTTCCATTTTTAAAGCTTTTTCAAAGTAGTTGTAAGCCTTTTCACGCTCTCTCATGAGAGTTAAAGTGTTTCCGATACAAATTGCTACGATTTTGTTGTTCGGATTAAGTACAAAAACTTTTTTATAAAGAGTTAAAGCGGTTTCATAATCAAACAATTTGAAACAAACATTTCCCATATCAATCAAAGCAGTAAGGTTTTCAGGATCAAGAGATAAAGCCTTCTCGTAATATGCTTTTGATTCAATATAATCTTCGTTATCTTGATATAAAAGCGCAATTGCGTTGTAGATTTCAGGGTTTGTAGAGTTCAAATCTATTGCTCTGTTGTAATAAAATAGAGCTTTTGAGAAGTTTTTCCATTCCGCAAAAACATTACCCATGTTGTAATAAATTAGGTAATTCTTAGGGTTAACAACAAGAGCTTTGTTGTAGTAAGAAAGAGATTTCCTAAAATCTTTTTCATAAAACCACATTGTACCCATTCCAACCAATGCTTGTACATCATCCGGTTTGATTGCCAAAAGGCTATCCAATACAGACATAACTTTGTCATAGTCTTCAATTTGAATATATAATTCAGACAATCTGTGGTAGTTTTCTATGTTTTGCGGATCTTTAGCCATAGCTAAAGTTAATTCGTTAATTTTGTTGTTTATTTCTTCTCTGTTCATTATTTATTCCTAGTTTGTTTGTATTCGCCTTTGATTTGTTTGTGTAATTCGTAGTTAAAGTAAGTGAATATTATAGTTAAAAAAGCAAGTGTTGCATACATCAGTATATTTTCTTTACTCATTTTAATTCCTCCAAAATTTTGTCAATTTTATTGTTAATTGAAAGTAAATTTAAAAGAAATACAAAATCAAAGTACCCGCCAATAACCATAAAAGGTAATAATTTTACAAATGATTGGTTTATAAAAAACAACCCAACAACGCCACTGGTCAATACAATGACGCTTGTAAATAAATTGTTCCTAAGAGCAACGAGATTTTTGATTTTTTCTTTATAATACTCTCTCATACCTATATTTTACCCTATTTTTCGGATTTTGCAATAGTATGACGAAATGTAACGGTTAAAAGAAAAGGCCTCACGGGGGGTGAAGCCAATTACGTTATTAAAAAGTTTTGTATTCTTCTGAAACTGCTTTCCATTCGTTTTCCGGAATGCTGAATGCGTGGCTCCAGAATTTTTCTATTGCATAAGTTTCACGTTCTTCTTTGTGGAGAATATGCACGACAACATCGCCGTAATCAAGCAAATTCCAACGATTTTTAATGTCATTCTCCATTCTTACAGGAGAACGTGAAAACAATTCCTTAATTCGTTCTTTAGTGTTGTTCATCAATGCTTTTACTTGTGGTGTTGAATCGCCTGTAACGATTACGAAATAGTCTGCTAATGATGACACATTGCTAATATTCAATATTGTAATTTCTTTACCCAACTTTTCATCAAGGGTTCTTGCAATTACGCAAGCTAGTTTTTTTGAATCAATTTCTGCCATAATTTTTTCCTTTGTTAGATAATTTTAGCATATTTTTTGAAGATTTGCAAATCAGTTTTTTATTTTAGCTTCTTCCCTAATGAGTGAAGGTTGGGATGAGTGCTATCCCGATATGGAAACAGTTCTATCTATTCGATTTCATCAATTCTCCTTTGATGCCTGCCACCTTCAAACTCTGTATGTAACCAAACATCAACGATATCGAGTGCTAGGCATTCTCCAATTGCACGTTGACCTAAACATAAAATATTTGAATTGTTGTGCGCTCTTGTTGCTCTGGCAGAGAATGTATCAGAACATAGTGCCGCCCTAATTCCTTTAACTTTGTTTGCCGCAATTGACATTCCAATTCCAGTTCCGCAAATTAAAATACCTTTGTCTGCATCTCCATCAACAACTTTTTGTGCAACTTTTTTAGCAATTATCGGATAGTCGCAAGAATTTGTGTCGTAAGTTCCCATATCTTCATATTCAAAGTTGTGACTTTTTAGATAATCAATAATTTTTGATTTATATTCAAAACCGCCGTGATCAGAGCCGATTGCTATTTTTGTCATAATAATTCTCCTTTTATAGTTGAATTATATAATATTTTTTGCGTTTTTGTAAAGTAGTTAATTTCCTTCCCTAATGAGGGAAGGTTGGGATGGGTGCTGATTAAATGTTATTCGAAGTTCAACAAAAAATAATTTCCCTTTTGTTCGGCACAGTCTAATTAGGGAGGAAATAAAACAAATAAGGTCGACATTTTGCCGACCTTAAATTTTTATTTATCTCCCAAAAGGAGCTTTGTAATCACTTGTTTTTACTGAATAGTTTGTTGAATGTGGTGCGTTCGCCCTTTTTAGATGTGCATATACTTTTGTTTTAAGTTCATCGAAACTGTTCGCAGTAACTTCGTGTTTGCCTAAGTTTGAGCTTACAACTGTGCTATATTTCCCATTTTTTAGTGTTACTTTACTTTGTGGATGTTGTTTATTCCAGTTGTCAACTTCTGCTTGTGCTTTATTGGTTTGTTTAGATTGAGTGTTTTGTGTTTTTGGTTGTTGTTTAACATCGCCGGCTCCTTCTGAGTTAGATTTCTTTGAAGTTGCCTTTGAGCTCTTAGCTCCTTTTACCGTCGGTGTTTAATACTACCTGTGCCTAAACCATCAAGTTCTTTGCAGTCTTTTGGTTGTACAAGTTGCCCATTTATTATTATGTATTCTTGTTTAGTAGTTGGTACTGCTTTACCTGTCTTGTTATTTGTTGCTCCTTTTAATGAATATACAGTGTATGATTTGCCATTATAAGTTACAGTTTTGTTTCCTTTTTTGTAAGTGTATGTATTATTTGTACCTCTAATGCTTACAGTGCCATCTGTGTTGTTGGTTACTTCTCCTTTAATTTTTGATTTACTGCCGAGTGCTTCATCAATTGCAGATGTAAATGTACCATCTTGCAATTCTTGTGTTTCCGGTTCACTCGGTTTTACGGAACTGGTATCTGTTTCTTGTTTAACAGTTTCAGGCTTTTTGTTAAGTGCTGCTTTTAACTGTTTATCTAAATCCACAATGCTATCAGCTTCAAATGATTGATCGCCTATATTGCACCTATATTTGTCACCAATTTTGGCAAATTTACCATCAGGGTACAATACTTTTAAACCTGCAAATTCATCTTGTTTTTCGTTAGATGCTTTTACTTCTTTAGTTTCTTTCGGTTTTTCAGTACCACCGGCACCTTCGGATTTTCCGCCACCGCCTCCGATACCGAAGAAACCGAGTATAGTTCCTAATATAGAGGTTCCCATACCAATTCCGAGCATTGTTTTCGTAAATCCAGACATTCCGTCAGAACCATCGCAACAATTATCATACATTCCGCAACTATTGCCGAATATGTTGTTGTTAATGACCGTCGTGTTGCTCGGAAAAACATTTACTCTGCCCATTCCGCGCATCTGTCCTGCTTTTAAATTGTACGTTAATGATTGGCGAACACCGCCTGACCATCCGTTAACACCATAATTACTCATGGCTCTTACCTCTTATTTTATACTCTTATATATATAAAGTATATAAACAATTATATATTGCTTTAATAAACAAATTTATTTACAAAAGTTAATAATTAATATTTTTCTTTTATTAATTTGTCGTACGCAGTTTCGGTCATCATGTGGTTTTGAAGAACATACTCCTTAGATAATTTTTGTTTACCGGATTTGAAGTTATTCAAAAGTTCATGCATTTCGTTGTTGGTTTTTTGAATTTCGCTTTCTTTTGTAATTTCGTTTTTTGCATCTTTAACCAAAGCTTCAAGACCGAAATCGGAAATTCCGTTTAGGGCGACTTCTTCTCCAACTTTCGGGTTTTTAACTTTTTTGCCGGAAGTTTGAGTATTGTAGCCAAATTCTGGAATGTTGGTATTATCGTGATTTTCGTTCGGTTTGTAGAAACGATTGATAACTTTATCAATTGTGTCGCCACTGTGTACAATTGCGCTTATGTCATAGGTTGTGTTGCCTTTGTCATCAGTGTGTTGTTTTTTTATTTTATCTTTTACGTATTTTTGTTGGGCTGCTGTTAAGTCTTTATAGCCGTTAATTGTGTCTAATTTTTTATCAATGTCTGCTGGTTTTGTATTTTTGTCAGTTGGTTTTTGAACTTTGCCTGCTCCTTCAGTTGGTTGTGTTTTGCCGACTTCTGTTGAGTTTTCAGGCTTTTTAGAACTTGAAATTTCATTACCTTTATCTTTTTCAGCTTTTGCTTTTTCTGCTTCCAAATCTTTTATTTTTTTATTTGCGCTAGCAAGTTGATCTTCCAAGCTTTTAACTTTTGCACCTAAAGAACTATTTGTATTTTCATTGTTTTGTGTTCCTAAATTGCTCCAGTTGCCAAAGTTTCCGAACGGATTAAACATGTTGTTAAAATTTAGTCCAAACATGCCACCACTTTGGTTTCCGCCAAACATAGAATTTAAAGCCATAAGCCCAAAAAGGTTGCTCATTCCTCGATTATGGTTACAGTGACAACCGCCCATTCCATATCCGAACATTGACATTCCAAATGGTTGTGCGCCAAAAAAATTGTTATTTATTATTGTTCTGCTGCCACTTCCACCCCAAAATGTGCGTGGACCGTGAAGATATGTGTAAAATGATTCATTCATAATATATCTCCGAATTTTATACTCTTATATATATAAAGTATATATCCCTTACCTTATTGCTAATAATATTCCCAATTGTAAAAAAATGTTAACAAGAATTTCAAAATTATATATCTAAACCGCTAAAAAGAGTAAGAGAAGTAATTTCTTTCAGTTTTGGGTAATCTTCTATTTTATTTGTTTTTACAAAATCAATTGCCTCGTTTCGAGCCATTTCTAATATCTTGGCATCTCTGACAATATCAGAAATTATCAAGTCAGGCAAACCACTTTGACGTGTTCCTAAAAATTCACCAGGTCCACGCAATTGCAAATCTTTTTCTGCGATAACAAAACCATCGTTTGTTTGTGTCATTATGTTCAATCGTTCACGTGTTTCTTGCGATTTAGTTGATGTGTGCAAAATGCAATACGATTGTAGATTATTTCTGCCGACACGACCTCTTAATTGATGAAGTTGTGATAATCCAAATCTTTCCGCATTTTCAATCAGCATAACTGTTGCATTTGGAACATCAACCCCAACTTCAACAACTGTTGTAGAAACAAGTATGTCATACTTTTTATCTTTAAAATCTTTCATAACCTGTTCTTTTTCGTCATTTTTAAGTTTGCCGTGTAAAAGCCCGATTTTATATTGTGGAAAAACTTCTTTTTGAAGTCGTTCAGCCTCAATTGTTGCGGCTTTAGCCGACAAAGTTTCACTTTCTTCAATCAACGGATAAACTACATAAGCTTGTCTACCGGCATCAATTTCGGATTGAATAAGTTCATAAACTCCTCTGTGAGAAGTTACAAGTGATGTTTTTATCGGTTTTCTACCCTTTGGAAGTTCGTCAATAATTGTCAAGTCCAAATCTCCATGAACTGTCAATGCAAGTGTTCTCGGGATTGGAGTGGCAGTCATCGTGAGTATTTGTGGGTTTTGAGATTTCTTTTTCAAAACATTTCTTTGTTTTACCCCAAACCTATGTTGCTCATCAACGACAATTGCACCTAAATTGTTAAAATCTACATCTTCTTGAATTAGTGCGTGAGTTCCGACTGCTATATTCATTTGTCCGTTTCTCAAATCGGTACGGAATTTTTCCCGAATTTTTTTGCCTTGACTGCCTAAAAACAATCCAACACTAATCCCCATAGGACTAAGCCATTGTTGAAGGTTGTTATAATGTTGTTGTGCAAGAATTTCCGTAGGAGCCATAAGTGCGCCTTGATATCCGTTTTCAACTCCAGCAAGTAGCATTATTGTTGCAACGACAGTTTTTCCGCTACCAACATCACCTTGTAATAGTCTTGCCATTGGGACATCAGAATTCAAATCATTTAAAATCTCATTGACCGCTTTTTTTTGCGCTCCTGTGAGTTCAAATGGCAGATTATCAATAAATTCTTTCACTAGTCCTTTTTCTTTAATTTTAAGAGCCAAAGCGGAATGGTTGTGAGAGTTTTGTTCTCTAATTCGAACCATTTTTAATTGGATTAAAAAAAGTTCTTCAAAAATTAAAGAAAACCTTGCCTGTTCCAACAATTCTTGGCTTTCAGGAAAATGAATTTGTTCAACGGCAGTTTTTTTATCAAGAAGTCCGATTTTTTCTCGCATAAAATCAGGTATAACGTTCTCGATTTCATCTTTGTATTTTTGGATTGCGTTAAAAATTGCACGCCTCAAAACTTTAATGCTTAAATCTTCGCATACTGTATATATAGGGACAATTCTAGCAATATTAAGGTTTGAATTTTTATCTTCTAAAAATTCCCCTGTCATAATTGAATAAGTTGGTTTGTCAAAGGTTAGTTTTCCGTCATAATTGTTCCTTTTAACCTTGCCTGATAGCATAATCCCTGCATTTATTGGAAATTGGGATTTTGTTCTTTCTAGCATAAAACGATTTGATTTTGCTTGAAAAAAGCTTAAATCCAATCTTCCGCTTTCATCTGCAACAGTGACTTTAACGACTGATAATTTCTTTTGAGTATTGAACGCCGAAACTGATTTGATATATCCGAAAACAGTCGTCGTTTCTCCTTCTTTAAGATCTCTTATTAAAGTTCTTGAAGAATAATCAATATGTTTTTTGGGAAAATATAACATTAAATCTTGAACTGTATAAATTCCGAGTTTGTTTAATTTATATGCGATTTTTGGTCCAACGCCTTTCATATACATAACATCTGTATCTTTGGCAGATTTAGTCAATTCTGGAGCATTACTAATTTCTGATTTTGAAGGTTTGGGATTAGTTTCAGATTTAAGTACTCTAATAAGGTTATCAATGCTTTTTCGTCTTTCATTCAATCCTGCAAAAGGATAATGCTCGAAAGCTTCTGCAATGACAGCCCATTTCGGGTTCTTTTTAGATAATTTGTAATATTTTTTTGCCTCGTTTTTGATAAAACTTGAAAAAGCTTGAGTTTTTCCGTGAATATCAATATATCGATATTGAATTTCAATCTCAATAGCTTTTTTCAGTTGTTCAATGTTATCAATCATTCGCTAAGCCTCAAAACTTCATAAATATCCATTTTTTTAGCTTTCCCTCTGATTGTAACATCTGCAATTTTTATTGTGTCAACAATATCTGCGACGTAAGAATATGTAGAACTACTGATTAGCATATTGGTTTTGTAAACCTTATTATAGCTTTCAATTCTGCTTGCAAGGTTTACTGTGTCGCCGATTACCGTGTATTCAAGACGTTTCTCAGAACCAATATTTCCAACAAATGCTTCACCTGTGTTAATTCCAACACCTATTTCAATTTTTGGTTTCCCCTCCGCCAGCCATTTGTCTTGCAATTGATCCACTTTTTTTAACATTGCACAAGCGCATCTGACGGCATTCTGAGGATGGTTTAAGTCCTGAATTGGTTCCCCAAAAATTGCCATAACCGCATCTCCGATAAATTTGTTGATTACACCATTATATTTTGTGATGATTGGTTCTATTTCAGAAAAATATTCATTCAAAATAACCGAAACTTCTTCTGCGGTCATTTTTTCGCTCATACTTGTAAAGCCTCTTATATCCGCAAAAAGAACAGTAACATTAGCTTTTTTCCCGCCTAATTTGATATCATCAATATTTTGAACAACATTTTTCATAATATCTTGTGAAAGGTATTTACCCATTGCATTTTTGATTTTTTCTTTGTTCTTTCCTTCAAGAATAAACCTGTAAGAGTAGCCAAAAATCATCGTACTTAATTGAACTGCAAGTGGCGTGATTACGAGTGGTACAATGTTGTTGTTAAAACAAATTATGCAAAATGCAAAATACAATATTGCAAACCCAATCAGTGTGAGAAGTGATGGTAAAAATGCGAAAAATCTGATGATTAAGAAAGTCGCAATTGATATTAAAATTATTGTAACCAAATTAGAAAATGAGTTGAATTTTACGATGAATTGGTTATTTAAAAAATTATCTAAAATCGTTGCTTGGATATCTACTCCCGGCTGTTTGGTTGCAATTGTTGTTTTTAAAACATCTTCTACGGCAAGAGCATTTGCTCCGACAAAAATAATTTTGTTATCAAATTCAGATGGTGAAATAATCGGCTTTTTACCTGATTTCAATAATCTGTCTGAATTTATTAAATCAATTGCGGAATATGTTTTGTGTGAATAGTCGGAATTTGGAAGAAATTCACAGAACTTCATGTTATGACGAATGTCGCCGTTATGAGTGTATGTTGGGATTTTTAACCCTGTTTTATCAACAATTAAATAATTATTTGTTAGGGTTAATTTGTTAGTTTTATTGCTTAACATATATGCTCTGAGAGCGAGTGACGGATAATAATTATCATTGTAGCTGATTAAATCAGTTGCCTCTCTTAAAATTCCGTCAACAGGATTAAGAGTGAAATTTACCGAACCAACATTTTTTTGTGCATCAAAATATTTGTCTGGAAACATTGTCAAACTATTGTAATTACTGTATCTGGAATTGTTTTTTGTTCTTTTGTCAGCAATTTCAATTGAGAACTTGCGCTGAAATTTTTCATCGTAATTGCTCCCGAGTTCAGGGTTTTCATATTTGTCGGAAAGAGCCATATAGCCACCAATAAAGTTATCAGTGTTTTTAACAGTATCAAAAAAATAATTGTCTGATGATGGTGGATTGTTTTTGTCTAAATTTGTAAAAATAGAGTCAAAAACAACTACTTTTGCATTTGTGTATTTGTTTAAGTAGTCAAAAACTTCTCCATACAATGATCTTGCCCACGGCCACCTGTAACTGTCTATAGATTTGTTATCAATCATAACAAGGGCGATATCGTCAGAACCTTTCATCGTAGCGTGTGTAAGGTTTGTCATCATGTCGTAAATAGGATTTTCCCAAAAATTAATTGATACAAATGCGATTATTGCAACTAGAAAAATATGCAATAAAAATGACTTTACAAAAAAAGCTTTTCCTTTAAATATTTTCATTTCAATTTATCCCTTTATTTTATGATATAATAAATTCTGAAAAAAGGATAGATTATGAAAGAAAATTTAATCAAACTCTTATCAGAAGAAAAAATATTACCGATACTACGAAGCAGTGATGCTCAAACCGTTATAGATTGGGCAAATGCTTTGATTGAAGGTGGAATAAAAATATTAGAAGTAAATGTTCAAAATCCTTCAATTTATAAAGCGATTGAAGAAATTTCAAAGCATGCTGCAGTATGTGCAGGTGGGATAATTACTGCAATGCAAGCAGAGGCATCAATTGTATCAGGTGCAAAAGTTTTGTCTTCTCCAATTTTTTCTAAAAATTTAGTAAAAATATCTAAAGACAAAGAAATTCCTTATATCGCCGAAACGTCAACTGCAAATGAGGCTTATAATGCTTGGAAAGCTCGTATTCCGTTGATAAAAATTTATCCGATTACTGCAATGGGTGGAGCAATGTATGTTGAAGATTTGTTAAGACCAATGCCGTTTTTAAACGTAATGCCATTGGGAAGTGTTAAGTTGGATGAAGTTCATTCATATATTAAAGCCGGTGCAAAATGTGTTGGTGTTGGGCGTGATTTTTATGACGGATTTTCATTAAGTGAAATTACATCTCGTGCAAAACGTGTTATAAGCGAGTTAAAGGGTTAATAATGAACGAAAAGTTAGATGTAGTCGCAATTGGGGAATGTTTGATTGAATTGTCAGCTAACACAAAGATGGCTGATGCTGAATGTTTATATAAATATTATGGTGGAGATACTTTGGCTGCGGCTGTCGCTGCTCAAAGAATGGGTGCAAGTGTAGGTTTTATTACAAGGGTTGGAAACGATTCTTTCAAAGATTACTTACTAGATGGTTGGCATAGCGAAGGTTTAGATATTTCACAAGTTAAGATTTCTAATGAACCGAATGGACTTTATATTATTGCAAGACCTTCTTGTACAGAAAAAGAAATCGCAGTTTACCGCAAAAAAATCGCTCCATCAAAATTATCAATAGAGGATATTGATGAAGAATATATTAAAAACGCAGGAATTGTTTACGCATCAGGAGTTACTCAATCACTTTCGCCATCAGCGGCTGAGGCGGTTGAATATGCTTTTAAACTTGCAAAAGAGCATGGAGTAAAAACTGCGTACGATCCAAATTATCACTCTGCATTAACTACAGTAGAAGATGCAAAAGACGCATTTTTTAGAGTAAGTTCCAATATTGATATTTTGTTTTTGAATACAAAATTGGATTCTGTAAATATTTTGGATATTGATTCGCAAGAAAATATTATAAAAAGACTTTGGGATATGGGAATATCAACAGTTGTACTAAAATCCGCAGAAAAACATGGATATTTTACAGGATATAACGGAAATATTAATTTTACGGAATTTTATACAACCGATTGCTTAGATACAACATGTTCTGGGGATGCGTTTAATGGTGGTTTTATGTATGCGTTAACTCACGGTTTTACGGAATTTGAATCTGCTAAATTTGCTTCAATTGTTGCAGGTTTGCAGGCAAAAGGGATTGGTGCTATTAAATCAATTCCACACAAAGAAGAAGTTTATTCAATATATAGGGGAAACAATGATTAAGGTTGCTATATCTGGTTACTATGGGTTTAAAAATTTTGGTGATGAGGCAATATTATCAGTTCTTGTTAATCATTTAAAGACTTTTGAGAACGCTGATATAACTGTTTTTTCAAGCGATATTGAATATACTGAAAAAACTTATGGTGTAAAGGCCGTAAAAAGATTTAATTTAAAGGATGTTATAAAAACAATTCAAAATTGTGATGTGCTTGTATCTGGTGGTGGTAGTCTTTTGCAGGATGTTACAAGTTTAAAAAGCCTTATATATTATGCTTTTATAATTGCTTTAGGGTTGTTATTTAATAAAAAAGTTATAATTTTTGCACAAGGAATTGGACCATTAAATAGTAATATTGCACAAAATATTGTAAAAAACCTCTTGAAATATTGTTCTTATGTAACAGTTAGGGATGAAAACAGTTTAAAATTGTTAGAGAAATTGGGGGTTAAGTCAGAACTTGTTTGTGACCCGATTTACTCTTTAGATATCAAATCTGTTCCTCAAAATGGTGTTATAGGAGTTCAATTGAGAGAATTTAAAACAATGAATTTTGAATTGTTGCAGAAATTAGCATTGTTGATTATTACGAAGTTTTCTAATAAAAAAATTGAAATATTCTCATTACAAAAAACTCAAGATTTGCAATTATGTAAGCGTTTTGAGGCTTTGATAAAATCTTTTAATCCTGAAATTGAAACAGAAATTGTTGAAGATGATATTATAAACCGTCTTTCAAGATTAGAATATTTAATTGGAATGCGTTTTCATGCGGTTCTTGTAGCTTTAAAAAGCGGGGTTAAAACTTGTGCAATCAATTATGATGTAAAGGTTGAAAAAATTGCTACTGATGCAGGTATTCCGATTATTTCAATGGATGCGCATGAAAATATGGAAGAAATTTATCAAAAAATGCAAAATCTCAACAGAGATGAATTGTTGAGATTTGCTAATTCTAAAATATTTGACTGGTCAAAATTTGATGAGTTATTCGGTCTTTTTGCCAAATAGAGTTTGATAATTCGTTCTTAAACCTTTATTAAACTCAATACCGGCTTTTTGCCTAATGTCAGTATTTATTTTGCTATATTCTTCCGATGTTATTATTCCATCCATTTTGCCTTCACTATCTTGATCATAGGTTGCAAATGTAGCTGCTAATTCTTTCCAGTCGGCGTAGCCATCGCCATTTTGATCAATTTTGGAGAATGCAAACTGTGCTCGTTGTTTTGCATTAGCTTTTTGTTCGTCAGTTGCATTTTCGCCTAATTCTGCCATTTGGTGTTTAGTAAATTCTTCTAGTGTAACTTTTCCATCGCCATTGCCTGAGATTTTATCCATATTGGCAAGATAAGATTTCCCGAGTTCACTTACTGCAGTTCTGTATTTGTCGCCATCTGCTTTTTCTGTTCCTTGAACTCCGCCTTTAAGTATTTCAAATTTTTTGCCTTCAACTGCATTTCCTTTTTTATCTGTCATTTCGGATGCTGCTTTATCAAAGGCTTTACCTAGTTCTGTACTTTGGTTTTTGTCAATATCTCCGGCATATTCATTTTTAGTATTTTGTAATAATTGCTGTTGTTGTTGGGTTTCAAGTCTGTCTTTCATACCATGAGCGAAGCCCCAATTCCATGCTAATTGATTACCATATTGAACATTCATGGCATTCATTTGATTTTGGTAATTTGGCATTCCAATCATCATTGGATTTACATAAGGATTTGTCGGATTAAACCAGTTATTGCCTTGACAACCTAGTATGCCGCCGCTATACATGCCAAAAGCATTGTAGCAGCCGCCACTGAAAATGCTTCCTTGACAACCACAACTTTTATTAGTCATTTGGTCGAACATTGCACTTGTCATGCCGGCTTGCAGGAAGGTTTGTCCTAATTGCTTGGTATATTTTGCAATATTACCGTTCTTAAAATTGGTACTAATAGATTGCCAGATAGTCATAATACTTCTCTCATTTATACTCTTATATATATAAAGTATATAATTTATAGATAATTGCTAATATTGTGACTATTGTTAATATATCTTAACAAAACGATAGAATAGTAAAATTAAATAATTTTGTATTAAAAAAGAACTCTTTCGAGTTCTTTATAATTGCCCTGGGCCAGACTTGAACTGGCACTGGATTTAACTCCAACCGGATTTTAAGTCCGACGCGTCTACCGATTCCGCCACCAGGGCATATTCAATTTTCAAATAACTTCCCTAGCGGTCTCGGTAGACGGCGTCTACTCTCCCCTCCTTCTTTTTCGATTATCAACCGAAAAACCGGAGTCCTTGCCAACTAGGGCATATTCAATTTTCAACTATTACCGAAACTCGCTAGATACGCTCAATTCCGCATAACTATATTAACTTAAACTATTACAAATGTCAAGAAATTTATTTCTTTTGATATGTTTTTAAATAACTGTCAAATTCTTCAAGTTTTTTAGAGATTTTATTATTTATTTTATTTAATTCTGTATCTATGAGTTTAAAGTTAGAAAGTGTTACTTTCCCAAACAATGCTGGATATTTTAGATTTTTGAGGAATGTATCTCTAAATTTTTTAATCTCATTATAATCTGTCAAATCAATAATTTCAGATAATTCTGGTAAATCCATGAATAATTCACCCATTTGGTTTTTTGCTTTTTGAATATTATTTGATTTAATATATTTTTGGATTTTAGTAATATGTGCTTGAATTATTGAATAATTGTGTCTTATTTTAGATTTTTTTTCAATCAAAAAGTCTTTAAAATAAGAAATAGTTTGATTATATCCGGAATTAATCAAATCATTCCTTTTGGCTTCATTTATATTGAAATCGACAACCACAATATCGCCGGTATTAAGAACAATATAATCAAATTTGTCTTTATTTCCGTATATATTGGTAATAAAAGATGTAGATATCGCAGTCATGCAGCTATAAACTGCATTTGCATAATTTATTCCGGAGATGTCATTACTTTCATAATTTCCCTCAAGACGAAATTCAAGTATTCTTTCGTCGTCATTCAAAAGATGTTTTGACAACTTCCACATAGGCCAACTTTTTTGTAAATCGCCATCAACAAGCAGGGTTTTGTTGTATTCAATTGGTTTCATTAATCCAGGCATACAACATGAAATTCTAACGGCAGATGCTATTTCGTAATCCGGTGTGTCAAATTTGGAAAATTCTTTACATTCAAAGTTAGATAAATTAGTTGTTATTACAACCAGATTTTTTTTGATATCTTTGAATGTTACGGCAGGATTTACTCCTTTTTTGTAGTTTTCACCATAATATTTTTTTTCGATTAATTCTCTAACCCATTCTAAAAAAACTTCTCCTTTGCTAATCGCAAATAGTGGACCTAAGCCGATTGAGATATCTTTAAATAATTCAAAATTAACCTTAATAAAAATATCTTTAAGTTCTTCTGCATTGTAGCCAACTGCCAGTAACGCTGCAAAAATTGAACCAACAGAAGAACCTGCTAATCTGTCAGGAATTATTCCGAGTTCTTCTAATGCTTTTACGGCTCCGATGTAGGAAACTCCTCTAATTGCGCCGCCTCCAAATAAACATGTGTATTTAAAATTATTATCCATAAATTTATTATACGATATTTAAAATTTTATTCCTGTAGTAAATAGAGTATTTTTGTAGTAGTTGATGTCGCTAGTCGGTTGTACAAACTTTTTATTTGCAACCTTTTTAGGCAAGAATACTCCGAAATATTTCCCTTCATATACTGCAATCCATTTCCCTTCTTGTTTTAAAACATTATAAACAGGGTATGAGTTTTCGATAATCATGACATCTGGTGGAAAATATTCAAAAACTTGTTTCCAATGCGGATATGCAAGTAAAAATTCTTTTAACATTGGTACCATATAGTCATAATAGACTTCTTCGTACCTGCCATCCATAAATATCTTGTTTTGTGGGTAGAGTTTATAAGAAACATAACTGCCATAGCCGAAATTCGTTAAAATATTACCTTTTATATTGTTTGCTTTGATAAATTCAACTTCTTTGACAGGATAAGCATCCATTCCAACAGGAACTGAAAAGTTTTTTGATGACAATGTAAAAATTGAGATGAAAAGCAGCATGATATAAATCATTCTGTTTTTCCAGTGTGGTAGTTTAATATTTTCGATTAATTTATAAAAATCTTCGTACATAAAGCATATTGCAGAGATTGCGAAAAACGGAAGAAGTTTTACATGGCTTATTGCCAAATACATGGTTGATAAAATAACGATATACTTGACTTTATCGGCTTTATTGTACCAATTTTTAATGTTATCTGATTTAATTTCTTTAAAAATATAAATACTTTCGGTAATCGTTAAAACGAGCATGAAAAGTTTGAATTTTATTTGTTTAAACAGATAGAATTTTGAAAATAGTCCCCACCACTCAACGATATAAGGTCTTTTCATTGTGTTTGCCATTAGTAAAAATTTTGTATATTTGTATCCCCAAGGGTTAATCAAAAGTAGTGGTAAGGAAATTGCAAGAGTTATAAGGTATTTTGAACATGGTTTTTTATTCAAGAACTCTCCGACTGCGTACATTCCTAACAGTCCTAACCCTGCAACAACACCACCATGAATATTGTTCCAAAGGATTATTAATGGAGGAATGATAAATAGAAGTTTATTGTTGCCTTTTCGAACTTTTTCCAATAAATAAATAAATATTGTAAAGAATAAAAAGCTGAACATGTGGCATCTGATTGGGTTGTTAAGATTTTCCATAACAGCCATAAGAGTAAAGAAATAGAACAAAATATTGTATGGAGAAATATTGGTTCTGTTTTTTACAACTCTTGATGCAACAAAGAATATTCCGAACAACATTAGAGCTTGTAGAATTATTAAACTATATGCTCCAAATAGTTTTAATACTGCGTAAAATATAGCCCCACTTCCCCATTCGTGGTCAAACCAGGTATGAACCGGTGTGTAAGATAAAAAATCTGATGTTAATACATTCCCGCCATCGATTACTCCCATGCCTGCAATTAATCTAGCCCATAAGTCATAATCAAAATGAGTTGCCGTTGTTGAAAAGGCAAGAATTAATAAAAATAGTGTTATATAGAATAATAAAGCTTTTTTCCCCATAAAAGAAGTATATCATAAATATAGTTTTATATTTTGGCAATAAAAAAAGACATGTTTATTTCAACATGCCTTTTTTATTCTGCTTTTTTTGCTTAAAAACTAAGCAGCTACTGAACATTCAATTTCTCTAATCAAGTATTCAGCAACCCATTCAAAATCTTTATTATCTTTAGCTGCTTCTTTCAAATATTTAACAGAAGCATTGCCTAATCTAATCAAAGTCATTGCAACAACACCTCTTTTAATACCTCTAACAACTTGTAATTCATCAACAAGTTGAGGCACTGCAGAAGTTCCTATGCTTACCAATTCGTTTTCCAATTTGTTTTTTGTAACGTTGTCTGCATTTTCTAACTTTGAAAGAATTTCATTAACTGTTTCCATTATAATTATCTCCATTTATCTTATCTATATTGTAATTATAAACTAAAAAACAGTTAAACATTGATTTCCTTACATAATCTTTATATCCATATAAAGCTCATAATAAAAAAGCAGAACATGTGTTCTGCCATAAAAAATGTGTAGGGGAAAAATATAATAAATATAAAATGTAGTGTATTAAGAATAAATTTTGAATGTTCTTTCAATGTTTTTGTCGATTGCTGTTTTGATTGAATCGTATTCTGTTTGAAGTGAATTGTGTTCTGTATCAATATTTTTTAATTCAAGGTCATATCTTTTATCTTTGTTTTCAATTTTTGCCATTGCAGCGTTATATTCTGCTTCAGCTTTTGTGAGTGCTGCGTTGTTTGTTTGTTCTGTGATATCGCTACAATTTGTATAAGTTGTAGTGTTCCAATTATTGTTAGCGTCAACTTGTTCAAGGCAAACCAAACCACTTTCAAATGCAAATTGTATCCATTCGGCACTAGAAGCCAAACCATCTTGTAGAGCTTTGTAGCCGGATGTTGTCATTTTGTTATATAAGTTTGTGTACCATTGAGCTTTTGCTGAGCCGTTTTCGTTATAAGAAGCTTTTTTATTTGAAGTATCAATCCAGTCATAATTTGGTTCACCATAAGTATTCATGATTGCATCAAGAACTTTTGCTTGTTTGATTTTTTCAAATTCGGTTGCTTTAGTTGTATTAGTATTGAAATTTTGTCCTAATTGATTGATTGCATTGATATCTGCAAGAGATGACCATTGGTTTTCATCAAAATTAGAAGGCATTGCATTCCCAAAAATAGTTTCATACAATTTTGCGGCAGCATCTTTGTATGCTGTGTATTCCGGGATATCAGTTCCATTTTGCTTTTTATATTCATCTCTTTTAATGTCAAAAGTGTTTGATATAGAATTAATCAATGATGTAATTACTGTTTGACCAATGCGTTGATAATCTTCTAAATCTAATAGAGAAGTTTCTGTGAATGTAGAACTAGGTATTGCATATTTGCCATCTTCTTGTAATACCGGAATAGGGATGCCTGAATAAGCTATTCTTTCACTGTCGCCAGCAGTTTTCCCGTTGTTGAATGATAATGTGCCATTGCTAATAGTTACGTTAAATGCGTTGTTTTCATCAAGTGTTGCATCTTTACCTTCTTCTTCACTTGTATAGAAATAAGCTTTCCAATTGCCGCTTGCATCTTTTCTTAATTGGAATGCGCCAGCACAGTCTATTGTACTTCCATCTGTTTCATTTACCTTTAAGTTTGAAGAAGATATATTTTGTTGATCATTTTTGGCTTTATTTAAAATATCAACCATTGAATCATAATAATCTTTAGAATCTGCAGTAGATAATTCTCTAAGTCCTTTTGAGTTGTCACTGCCAATGATTTCAAGGAGCTTATCTATTTCTGCTTTTGCTGCATTGGTATCAGCAGCTCCTGCAAGATTTTTTTTGATATCATATATTGTTCCCCCGCTCGCAGTTTTTACATTGCCTAGCAAAGTATTCATGATTTCAGCAGCTTTTGTTTTGAAAGTAGTTTCTGCGGTTGAGAAATTGCTCAATGCACTTTGATAATTATAATAGTATTCAGAAGATTTGATAGTATTGTAGCTATCATATCCATCTTTGCCTTCATACATATTTTGTAATGTTTCTGGGCTATAACCGGAATCAACTTGGATATTATGACTTACGCCATTTTTATCTTCAGCAAGACTACCTGTGTTGTAAACAACTCCGTTAGATTTGTCTATTGATACGGCTTCGCCTAAATCATTTGTTGTATAATAACTTACTCCGCTATATTTTGATAAATTATCAAAGTACGTAGTAGTTTCTTCTAAACCGTAGCATTTTAAGAAAGATGCAAGATCTGTAGATTTTTCAAAATTCTTTGCATCAGTTTCTGAAACCAACAATTGACCTGCTGAATTTGAAATTGCGTATTGGTTGTTATATTGGTTGTAAGCAGTCAAAGAATTGAATGTTAATTCTTTGTAGCTTGTGTTGTTTTCTTTATCATAATTGGTAAACATCAATTGCGCATTATTTAAAGCATTTGTGTATGCTTCGCTAACCTGCGCACTTTTGGTTGCAAGACGCATCTTATCGTTGTTGATAAGCTGAGCTCGTAGCTCGTTATCAGACATACGGGATGTGATTGATAATAATCTAGCTTGTCCTGCCGCCATTCCCATAATTGACGTTTACCTTTCATTTTTCCTTAGTAACTTTCATTATGGTATATCGGTTATTTCTCTTGAAATCTTTAATAATTTGAATCTTTTGTTACAAAATGTTACGAGAGTATGATAACAAAAACAATGGTTACGATATTTATCGTAACCATCGTCTTAATATATATTTTGTTTCCTTAATTAAGCATTTTCTTCTGCATTAGCGATTTCTTCTGCAATGCCTGCCATTGGTTCATGAAGTAATTCTAAATCTTCTTTATTTTCAGGAGATGTTTTTAGAAAATCATTTTCCATAGACAGTTCTCTTACCCTAGCCTGAGCTAAGTCAGATTGTTTGTTTTTTAAAATTGTATAATTTTTTGCAAAATCCCTATTTTGAGCATTTGCAGCACTCATAGAGTGGAACAAACCACCGAACAACAACATTGTTGGTGACCAAGATAATAAAGATTTTCCAAATTCTTTCAATGCTGATGGAGTTTTTTCTGCAATATTCTTCAAACCATTTTTAGCTCCAACCATCATTTTGTTTTCATTGATAAATTTAGCAACTTTTTCAGTTCCTTTTTGCATAAATTTAGGAGCTTCTTTAGACGCTAATTTGGTAACACCTTTATTCAATAAGAACAATGCGCCAACTCCGGCAGCCAAAGTTCCCATCAAAGATATAAACGGATGTTCATTATCAAATTGACGAGCTTTTGGTGAATTTTCAACTAGTTTTCTTTTTGCAAAACCTAAAGTATCAATAGCTGCTAAACCAGCAGTCCAAAGAGCTGCAACTTTTAATCCGCTTGCGGCACGGCTAGCCATGCCTGTTACTTCTTTAGAAAATATTTTTGATTTCCCTTTTGTCAACACAGCCGCATTTAAACCTGCTGCAACAGGAGCTGCGTAGAACAAAGCGTTCGTAATTCTATTTGATTTTTTTCTGTCAAATTTAGCTGAAGTTTCGGCAAAAGCTATTTGACGGATAGAATTGTCATCTAATCCAATCAAAGCATCTACATTATCACGTCTTCCACTAAAATTAGGAGTTGAAATTGCTGAAATCTGCATACACATACCTACACTTTCACTTATATTATACCCTATTAAAACCCAAAAACATGTTTTTTTGCTATTGTAATAAGATTTTGTTAAGAATATTTACACTAAACTTTATTTAGATTATTATGCACTTATGAAAAATTTTTACATTCACACAATGGGCTGTAAATCAAATCAATTTGAAAGCTCAATTATAGCCGAAAATTTAGAAAATAATGGAATTACGCAAACTAAAAAGATTGAAGATGCTAACTTTTATATCTTAAATTCTTGTACCGTCACTCACAAAAGCGACAACGAGGCAATGTATCTCCTTCGTGCCGCAAAACATAAAAATCCAAATATAACTACGATTATTACAGGTTGTGTTGCACAAGTTGAAAAAGAAAGACTTCTTGAAAATGAATTTGTTGATCTTGTTGTAGGTAATGATGAAAAATTAGACTTGTACAAAATCTTATCAGACACGCAAGAAAAAACTTGTTCTGTGTCTGATATTATGCACAGGACAGATTTTAGTAAAGTTGTTCTTAATGACATGAGTAAAACTCGTGCAAGTCTGAAAATTCAAGACGGCTGTGATAATAGATGCTCATACTGCATAATTCCGTTTGCTAGAGGAAAAAGTAGAAGTGCAGATATTGAATTTATTGTGGAACAAATCAACAATTTTTCAAAACATGGTTTTAAAGAAGTTGTTTTGACGGGAATCCATATTGGACAATGGGGTAAAGATATCGGGTTTGAATTATTAGACTTAATAAAAGCGATTGAGGAGTGTACTACAATTGAAAGATTTAGGATTGGGTCACTTAATCCTACTGAAATCTCAGATGAAATGTTAGAATATCTTAAAAATTCAAAAAAATTCTGTCCGCATTTTCATTTGTCACTACAATCAGCTTGCAACAAAACCTTAAAATCTATGAACAGATTTTATAAAGTTGAGGATTATTTAGCGCAAATTGATAAGATTAACGAAACTTTTGATACTCCATTTTTAGGAAGTGATATTATTACAGGATTTGCAGGCGAAACAGAAGAAGATTTCCAAATCACTGTTGAAAATTTACAAAAATCAGGCTTATCTCAAATTCATGTTTTTCCGTACTCTGTTAGGGAAGGAACAATTGGTGCAAAAGCTCCTAATCAGGTAGATGAGAAAGTTCGTCAATTACGTGCTGATATTGTAAAAGCTTTGTCTTTTATAAAACATACCGAATTTATAAATAAAAATATTGGAAAAACAAGGGAAGTTTTAATCGAAAAACGCTTTGATAAAAGAACCGGATTATTAAAAGGTGTTACAAGAAATTATTTAACTATTCTTATTAATTCGCAAGATGAAAGTTTGCTAAACACCTTACAACAAGTAAAAATAATTAAATATGAAAATGGAAGAATTTTCGGAGAATTAGTATAAATAAGATAATAAAAAATCGCAACTTATAAAAATTGCGATTTTTATTTTTAGATTTTTAATATCAATTAATCTCTTGAATTTAGTTTAGCCAATAATCTCAAGATTTCGGTATAAAGCCATATAAGTGTAATCATTAACCCCATAGCTCCAAACCATTCGTAATCTTTACTTAACATTCTTTGAGAAGATGTTTCAATAAAGAAAAAATCTTGAATTAAGCTCATTGCAGCAATTACAATAACAAATAGGCTAAATCCTATCCCAACAGGTCCGCTTTGCCATATCAACGGAATGCTACGAGAAAATATCATTGCAATAAATTGAATTATATAAATTGCTAAAATTGAAAGTATTGCCGTAGTCAAAACTGCTCTAAATTTTTCGGTATATTGAATAAATCTTGCCTTATATAAAGCAAGCATTACGAATAATACGACAAATGTTCCTAGTATCGCATTTATTACAATTCCAGGATAAGCTTTTTCAAATAATGCTGAAAATGCCCCCAAGGTTAAGCCTTCAAACAACGCATAAGGTGCTGCTAAATATTTTGCAGATTTAACATTGAAACAGGTAATCAATACCAAGATAAAACTCAAAATTGAGCCAATACTAACTAAACCAATGGCAATTGCTGGATTTGCAAACAAATAATAAACGCTTAACGCACAACCTGCAATCAAGCAGATAAATAACAAGAAAATCTTATTAACTGTTCCTTGTATTGTCATTGGCGCACCATCTAGTATTTGAGCATCTGCACTAAATCTGTCATCATTTAATATCGGATTTGACATAATTAACTCCTTCCTTTACCATGATTATATAGTATATTATAAAAAATAGCTATATCTTAATAATTTAATAAGGTTTAAAATGTTTTTAGAAAATTATAAAAAGTTTATTAAATACTATGGAAAGGGAAGATATTCAAAACTTCTAGGATTTGCGGGACTTTCGTTAATTGCCGGTATTATGGAATTGGTTGGTGTTGCAATGATTTATCCATTTATAATTTTAATTATGACACCGGAAACAATTATGGAACATGTTCCTCAATTAAAACTTATAAATCCGATATTACTCGGACTTTCAATAGGTTTATGTGTATTATTGCTTTTCATTTTAAAAAACTTTTTTATGATTTTGGTTCAATATATTCAGAGCAAATTTATAACAAATTGGAAAAAAGATATTGCTGCTAAGTTTATGGAATATTATATATATGCTCCATATAAAAAAATAATGCAAACATCTCAAAGTGACAAAATTTATACTCTTGAAACCCTTAGCGGAGTTGCAGTTGACGGATTTGTGATGAGAGGATTAAACCTCATGACAAATGTAATAATTGTCGGGATGATAATTGCTCTTTTGTTTATCAAATTCCCAGTTCCTGCACTCGGAACAGTAATTTTTGTTGTAACAACCATGTTTTTGCAAAATAAATACTTCAAAAAACGCACAAATTCTCTTGCTACAACAATGGAAAAAATTAATAAAAAACACAACGACACTATTCTTGAGAGTATTTCTAATATAAAAGAATTAAAAATCCTTTCTGCTGAAAACATGTTTTTTGAACAATACCAAAATACAGAAAAAAAATACCGAAATACGCAAAAACTTCAAAATTTTTACAACGCAATTCCTCCATATATAGTTGAAATGCTCGTGGTCCTTGCTCTTTTAATTCTTGCTTGTATTATTTCTCTACAAACTTCAAGTGATAATGCAAAACTTATGGCTGCGTTTGCAATTGTGGTTGCGGCATTATTTAGAATTGCTCCTGCGCTAAACAGAATACAGTCATCTATAATAAATATAAATGCTTCAAGAAATTATGTAAAACGAATTAATGAAAAATATGAGGCATGTGATTTTGATAATTTTCAAAAAGAGAAGCTGCAAGCTGAGGGAAGGCTTGATTTCCATGACAAAATTGAGTTGAAAAATATTTGTTTTTCTTACAATTGCACAAAGCAGGTTCTAAAAAATATTTCATTCACTATCAATAAGGGCGATTTTATTGGAATAATAGGGCTTTCTGGAGCAGGTAAAAGTACATTAGCCGATATTATAACAGGACTTTTGCCGGCAGATAGCGGGGAAATCATTGTAGATGAAACCCAATTAACTCAACAAAATTTTCAAAAATTTAGGCGCATGCTCGGTTATGTTCCTCAGCAAATAAATATTTTAGATAAATCAATAAAAGAAAATGTGGCATGGGGATGCAAAAATGTTGATGATAATGGTGTAATCAAGGCTCTCAAAGCGGCTCAAATTTATGATGTCATAGAGGAATATCCGCAAGGTATTAATTCTAATGTAATAATTGGTTCAAACGGCTTGTCACAAGGACAAAAACAAAGATTGTCCATTGCTAGAGCATTATATAGAGATCCAGAAATTATTATTCTTGATGAAGCCACATCCGCACTGGATGTTCAAGTTGAGCATGAAATAACCGAAATGTTGAAGCAAATCAGTACATCAAAGACAATAATTGCAATTGCGCATAGATTATCAACATTAAAAGCATGTAATAAATTGATTTATATGAAAGATGGCGCAATCGTAGATATAGGGACATTCGAGGAGTTATCAAGTCACTACAAAGAATTTGAACAATTAGTAAAATTATCCACAATTAAGTAAAAAAAATAAAAAAAAAGACTTTACAATAAAAATGTTTTGTATTATAATAATTACATAAGCTCAAAGAGAGCAAAAAAGATATTCCTCAGTAGCTCAATGGCGGAGCAACCGGCTGTTAACCGGTAGGCTGTTGGTTCGAGTCCAACCTGGGGAGTTTTTTATTACGATTTAATCCTTTGGCGAATATGTCAAAGGGTTTTTTGTATTCATAGTTTAGGTTTTCGCCTTCGAATGTCAAGTTCTGAAGTACATAACTTATTAACTGTTTTCTTTCTTTGTTATTTCCATATAAATATAGGTCTTTAATTTCACTGCAAATTTTGAGGAATTTTGCACCCTCCTCAATAAAATCGATGTTTGCTCTTTCATAGGCATTAATATTGTTTTGTACTGTCAATAAAGCTTCTGTCCAGTTGTTATGTCTTTCAAGCCAAAATTCTTCTGATATTTTGCCATCAATTTTATCAAGATATAATCCGTCAATTCTTGCTCTTAATTTTTGCTTCTTGGCATTTAGACTGTTTAATTGTTCTTGCATATATTTTTGTTCATCTACGAAACATTCTCTTAAAGCCTGCAAAATCCATTGTTTGTGTTCTTGGGTTATATAAATTTTTCCTAATGCCTCTATGATTTGATTTTCCAGTTTTGTTTCAGGTATATAAATATGTTGTTGGGGGCATTCACCTTTGCCCCCAGTACAAGAATAATAAATATACTTACCCTTTTTAATTTCACCTGAAAGATTACAACCACAATTTGCACATTTTATCATGCCGGAAAACAGGAATTCTTTTGCAGTAACATGTTTAGGTTTATTGTCTTTTCTGAATGCTAATTGTGTCAGGTCAAAAAGTTCTTTTGTAATTAATGGGTCGTGTTTACCTTCATACAATACACCTTTAAATACTACCATTCCATAATAAAATGGATTTTTTAAGATATGTTCAAGTTGGGATTTATATGCTTTAGGACAGTTGTCTTTAAATATATATCCCTCGTTGTATAACTGGCATGATAGTTTAGATAATGATAAATTTCCTTCAGCATATAGTTCAAACGCTCTGGTTACAAAGGGTGCTTTTTCTTTATCAATAACGCTTATTTTTTTATCAAGTTTTTTATATCCATAGGGAGGTTTGCCTGTAACATAGCCCTCTTTTGCTTTTTGAGTAAGTCCTTTTATTACTTCTTCACTCAAATTTTGGATATATTGGCGAGCCATTAAAACCTTTATTCCCTGCATAAATTTTTGGCTTGAATGAGAATTTGGGCTTAAAATACTATTTTCTTTTACATAATGAATATCAATTTTTAAATCATCAACTGTGGCATAATCAGGTATATTTCTATACAAACGGTCTGTTTTTTCTACTAAAATTGTTTTACAGTCTTTTGAAGATTTTAAGAACTTTATCATCTCATTAAAATTTGTTCTGCCTGCACATTTTGCGGTTTCAACATCTTCAAACTCTTTAACTATTTTCATATTTTGCTTAGTAGCATAATTTCTCAATAACTCTAATTGAGCAGGGATTGAATATCCCTCTTTTTCCTGTTCCTTGCTTGAAACTCTTGCATATAATACAACCTTTAAAACTTCATTATTTTTCATAATTTACTTAAGTCCTTTCCAAATCAGAGCTTTTTATACAAAAAAGCTTGAAATATAATCTAATACTATAATTTGGTATAAACTTAAGTCTATAAATCTATTATAGCATATGTTTTGATAATTATTGCACTCTTTTGAATTAAAGTTCAGAATTTTCTTTTTTCCTCTTTTCCCTTAATTCTTGTACCTTTTGGGCTGCATAAATAGCGTCTGTTGTTGTCCATGGTTTCCAATATTTCTTGATTAGTTTTAGCATTTCTTTATCATTTTCATATTTAGCTTGTCTTTTGGCTGCTATAAGGTAATATCTAGACTGAAAATATTGTTTCATGTGTTCGTCTTGTATGTCTTTAGCATCAGTGATATCTATCCCCTGCAAGGCTGCTTGCTGCTTTAATAATTTAGTTTGAGTGTCTATATTTCTTCTTATACTTGCATTTGTCTTTACATTAGAAACAGTATTAGCAACTCCGGCAGCAGTATTTACACCTCCATATACAGTTCCGGCATTTAATGCTCGTGTACTTGCGTCCAATGCTTTATCCATACTATCAGCGTATGATGTTGTAACCGATAATGATAATACAAAAATTGCTATAAAAATCTTTTTCATTCTATTCCTTTCTACCTTATATCAGGTCTTTTTGACATACAATAATTGTAATCTTCTATTCTGTTTTGAGCCTTATATGCACATTGTTTAATATAATCTATTCGCTCGTTATGTTTTTTTTGTTCAGGCGTTTCAAAAACAGAATTAAGAAATAAAAACATTATAAAAAGCCCAATTCCTGAAAATATCAGAATTTTCTTTATTGATGTATTGGTTTTAGTCTTTTTATCCATAATTAAGAACCTCTAATTTTAAATTTTACTAACTTTTTTGAGCAAAAATAGTAAAATATATTATTTTTACAAATTTATAGTAGCAGTAATTACTACCAAATGCAAGTTTTGATAGTAATATAGCGAGTTCTTTTTTGCAAGCCATAAATATATCATGATTAGGAGGGTTTGTAATGAAATCGTTAAAACAAAAACTAGGAGCAAGAATACAAGAGATAAGAAAAAGTAAGAATTTAACACAAGAAGTTCTTGCCGAAAAAATTGATATGGATAAACCAAATTTGAGTAATATTGAATGTGGTAAAAGATTTATGACCGCCGAAACTCTTGAAAAACTTGCTAATGCTCTTGAAGTTGAAGAAAAAGAATTATTTGATTTTGGACATATCAAAAATAGAAAAGAACTTGTAGAACTATTAACCTCATCAATCAATAATGCTTCTGATAGTGAATTGATGTATCTTTACAAAATTGTGGAAGGTTTAAAATACCTTAAATACTGATTTCTTTGTGTTAAGATTAACTTATCAATTCACAAATACAGGAATGAATTTTGGTAGCAAAAAATGTTTTAAATTTATCAGCAAGTAAAGCAAAAGATTATTTTCTTAAAGAAGAAAATTACTCTAATATTTTATTGCCTACTTATTTTAGTTTTCAAAAATTATTAGATAAATTAGATAAAAAATTGCAAAATAAAGAATTAAAAACTTTTTATGTAAACAATAAAATTCCTCCATCAAGTTATGATGATGTAAATTATGTTATTTACAATAATAAAGATGGTTGTTATGCTTGGCGACCGTTACAATTATTAAATCCTATAATATATGTAGCTTTAGTAAATTATATAACCCAGAATAGTGTTTGGAACTTAATAAAAAAACGATTTAAAGACTTTCAAAGTAACGACAATATTTTAAGCCAAGCCATTCCAGTTTTAAAATCACCAAAGAAAAAACAACAAGCTAGTCAAGTTTTAAACTGGTGGAATGAAGTTGAACAATTATCATTAGAACAATCGTTAGAATATTCCTATTTATTTTCTACTGATATTACTGACTGTTATGGCTCAATTTATACCCATACTATTGCTTGGGCGTTACATGGAAAAGATAATGCAAAAAAATCAATCAAGGATAAAACTATTAAATTAGAGGGAAATGATATTGATGATTTAATCCGTTGTATGACATATAATCAAACGAATGGCATACCTCAAGGTTCAGTTTTAATGGATTTTATAGCAGAAATTGTTTTGGGTTATGCCGATTTATTATTGTCTGAAAAATTGAATGATGCAAAAATCGAAAATTACAAAATTATTAGATATAGAGATGATTATCGGATTTTTGTTAATAATACACAAACTGGAGGTCAAATAGTTAAATTTTTAACTGAAGTTATGATTGAATTAGGTTTTAAACTTAATGCAACCAAAACACAAAAAACAGAGGATATTATTGAGGGTTCATTAAAAAAGGATAAATTATATAGAATATCACACCTAGAAGATTTAAATAAATTTTGCTTGAATAAAGGAAATTTTCAAAAACAACTTATCAGAATTTACGATTTTTCTAAAAAGTTTCCAAATTCAGGGAGTTTGCAATCTTTATTAATGGAGTATAACAAGAATATAAAATTTAAAAAAGATGATAAAAATATAATTCCAGTAATTAGTATTGCGATTTCTATTGCTTATAATAATCCAAGAGTTTATCCTACAATAGCAGCTATAATAGGAAAATCTTTATCTTATTTGTCTGATTTTGGTAAAAGATTTGAAATAATACAAAAAATAAAGAAAAAACTTGAAGAAAAACCAAATACAGAATATATGGAAATATGGTTGCAAAGAATAATATATAATGATGATTTCTTTAAAGATTATAATTCTAATATCTGTAAGTTAGTAATGGATAATACATCGCCTCCAATATGGAATATTGATTGGGTAAGCAATGGTTTAAAAACTATTGTTAATACAACTCCAATAGTTGATTATCAGATTTTAAATAATCTTGATGCGGATATTAGAGATGATGAAATTGACATATTCTATTATGATGATTAAATTTTGAGTTTTAAGGAGAATAATTTGCTAGACAATAATAATGTTTCAAATAGTATGCTTTCTGATAATAATGTTGCGAGTGATAATTTTTCAAACAATACACTAATAAGTTTTGAAAAAGTTTTTAGTGGTTTAGAAAATTTAGTTGCATTATTTTTTCCATCTGTTAGAAATGCACAAGTTGAGAGATATAGAGCTGAAACTACTTTACTTATTGCTCAAAAAGCACAAGAATTGAAAGACAAATATAATATTGAAGTAAAGCCAATTCCTCCAAAAGCTGCAATACCATTATTTGAAAAATTATCTATTGAGCATGAAGAAATAATGTTTGATTTATGGGCAAAACTATTATTGGATACTTCTTCCAAATATACACCAATAAAAATTCAATATGCAGAAATTTTATCTAAAATAGGTGGGCAAGAAGCAAGATTTCTAAAAGCGGTTTTTGATTTTCAGAAAGGTAAAAAATATCTTATAAATTCTATAACTGATGAATTAAAAGATTATGATAATAAATGTTTAATTTCTGATGCAGCAGATGAAATTTCTGGGAATTTAGATGTAGGGGAAACAGAAGAATGCGAGGGTATGTATAATTTTCACCATTCTTCATCACCTGAAATATATATAAATGTACCCTATCCTAATGAAGTAGTTATTTATGATAGAACATATATATTTGATGGGAAAATTTGCGATGAAACAAGTTTAGATTTATTGAAACAATTAAATCTCATAGGAATATTTTACGATAGTGGTGATACCTGTATTGTGTTAACAGAATTAGGTTATGATATGCTTGAAACTTTAAGTAAATATGAATAGTTTTCAAAAAATCAAAAATTTTTCTAGGTGTACTATCTATATATGGAGGCTTAATTTTCCTACTTTTTAGAAGGTAGGGGGAGGGGTTAATCCTCATTGTATTCAATTAGAGGTATCTCATGCCTGTTTTTTGTAATCAGTTTTTGTCTCTCGGCTTCTATTAGTGCTTTTACTTCGTCATAGGATTTTTGTAAATTCATATTGACACTTGATATGCATAAATTTTCTGTTGGTTTTTCGCCGATTGTATCCCTTATTATTTGAAATGCTTTTGTATCACCCTCTAAAGCCTTATCAATAATCGCTAAACAAATATCTTCCTGTACACTTTTTTCTGAAAGTAATAGTAGCAAATGTTCTTTTAAAGTCTTACGCATTCTACGCACCTCCCCTGATTTTATTCCACCTTTTTGTCCTAACTTCCTAGCTTCGTCCTTGCTTCGTTTATTAGCAGGTATCAAGTTTTTATAGCCGTCTGATTTTGGCATTATTTCCCCCCCTTTATACATTTTAAATAGTGTTCATTAAAATCTTTACAGCCACAATTCATATTTATTGGTTCAAACTGGGGATATTTTTCAAGAATTTGTAGTTTTATATTGTTTGAAACATCATCATTATCTATAAACAAATAGAACTTTTTATATTTACTATAATCAATTTCCTGCAAATATTTTAATAATGCTCTTACTCCGTTTGAAGGCGTAACAATATGATAATACTTATCTTCTTTCTGCTCGGTAAGATATTGTAATAATGCATAGCCGTCAAAATAACCTTCAATAACACATAAGGTATCAATGCAGTTATAGTAATCATTTATCATCGCTAATCCATTAGGAGTTCCTTTTGTACGGTATAAACCGTTTTTAGATAAGTTATAAGGTCTAAATTCAAATCCAATGATTTGAGAATTATCACAACTATATTTAATTGTCGGAATTGTCCATATATTCTTTGTATTATCAAAGCCTATTTTTGCCATTGAAACAGTAGTAGAAGTTAATCCTCTTTTATCATATAAAATTTTTAGTAAATTTTTATCAAGTAATAAAGTTTCATTACATTTATACATATAATTTTCAAAGTTATTTATTTGATTTTGAGTTAATATTGCAGGCTCTGTAGTATATTTCATCGGCATTATTTTAGTTTTTGAATGATTTTCATCATAGATTTTATTTATTTCTCTTAAAATCGCTTTTGAATGTTCAGGATTTGCAAAACAGTATAAAATATTTTTAGCAATATTGTATTTTAAGTTGTCTTTCCCCTTGTCCATACAAATAGGGCATTGCCAAATTAGTTCATTACCACATTTTTTAAGCGGTTGCCCTAAATATTTAATTATACTATCTATTACTAATTTACTCATTTACTGTGTCCTTATGCGAAATCTGAAAAATCTGTTAAATCCCTTTCTATATAGAATTTTTAGGATTTTACACCGTGCAAAATGCCAAAATCCTTACATTATGCTGCATTTTGCGGATTTTTGGGGTTTTCTATAATTATATTTGTTAGAGTTTTATGTCCTATTTCATTATCATCTATCTTTTTAGATAACCAATATTCCATGCCGGAATTATGGTTACAGGGTCTTGATAAAAAGTTATAGCCTGCGTCATCCGCATAATTTATTATAAAATCAATAGCATTTTCAAAGTCATCACTTAATTTTCTTTGAGAAAATCCAAATAATTGTGCCTTTTTAATAATTTGCATTTTTGTAAAATGCTTATTTTCATTTTCTAAAAAGAAATTAAACAATTCATCATATTTATCTATATGTCTTGCTTTATGATTAACAAAAGCCTTAAAATCCTTGCTTAAGTATTCTATAACTCCTATAGCCTGTTTAATATCAGTCATTGTTATTATTTTTTCAGAATGGCTAAATGCTGCAAATATTGTTGCTAATTTAATAGATTTTAATTGCCTGTCAAGAATTTCTTTTCTCAATAATTCGTTATCCGTTTCATTTGCCAAAATATTTAGTTCTTTTTCGTATTCTTTTATATGTAAAATTACTTCTTCCGGCATGTCATAAATTGAATAATCGTCAATTCTGCTAAATATTTTTATAAATTCTTCATTTATAATGTCGGCATTTTTATAAAAGTTTTTATCATCTTCTAATGCTTGTTTTACATCAATATTATTAAGCAATTTTATGCGAGGAATGAATGTTATCATTGAACGCCTAGCAAATCCTGTTTGCAGTTCTAACATCAATTCTTGCCTTGCTTTTGGAGGCTCAAATAAACTAATATCACACATGAGCAAACAATTTAAAGGTACACCTATAATGTCTTTCTCTCTTTTATCGTTTTTAGTGCATTTGGAGGGGTATTTCCCTCCGTATGCTATCAATAATAAAGAAAAGAATTGTTTATCTTCTGTTTTGGAATTTAAAAAATATTTTGCAAATTCTGTCATTTTTATAAAAATTGCACCTAATTTATATTTTGAGCGTATTTTTGCCTCCTCAAAAATTCCCTCCGGCGTACCGTTATAAACTTCAAATACAAGTTCTCTGATTTTTGATTTTTCTTGGGTTATATATGCTTTTTTCTTCGATAAATCACTTGCTTTATCGCTATTAAACATATCATCAGCAATATTTTCTATACATCTTACTTGCTGCTCATACCATTCTTGTGCCTTTGTATCAAACCACAAACGAAAGTTTTTGAAAAAATAATTGTCCAAATCTTCATCAATCCTATCTTTTCCGCAACCAGAATATGCAAAAATTACTGTGTACCAATTTGGAAAACCTAATTTTTCAATTTCTTTATACTGTACCCTTTTTGAAGTAAGTGCAAAAGCAGTTTTGCATATAACCATATTCAAAATCATACTCGGAGTAGCTTTTTTATGTTTATTTGAAAGCAATATAACCATTTCTCTGAAAATATCCGGCATTTCAGGTAATTCATATATTGTATTAGCTGGCATTTCTTAAATCCCTTTCCGCATTCATTGCATTTCTTCTTTTATCTAGTCTTATTAACAGATTTGCAAACCTGTTAAAATTAACAATTATACTAATTGCCTCTTTTGATGTTATAGGCTTTTTTCTGTACTTACTAAAATGTACAACCGTTTCATTGATTAAATGTTTATTTGGTATTGTCATTTCCTTACCCTCTTTGTTTTGTACTAACAATTAGTATTTGAATTCAAATTACATAATTTAATTATAAGGGTGGTTTTGGGTAATTATTGCACTCTTTTAAAAATTTCTTTGCTCAAAATTATAAGAAATCAAGATATAACTGGGTTTGGTAAATGTAAATATTTTTAGAAAAATTTTACAATTCGCTATTTTATATTTTAAATATTCGACCTTTGAAGTATTATAAATCCATTAAGATAAGGAATTTATATGGTTGATAAAGAATTAGAAATGTGTCCGTTGTGTCATAATGTAGAAAATATAAAAAGAAATGCAGGATTGGTTGAATGTCCCTTTTGTGGCATTTTCACTTGTGATGCAATGGCAAATGATTTATTAACGAACTGTCCTGATGAATTTAATGACGAGCAACGCTTAAAAGTAAGGTATGTGGTAAAAAAAAGACACTTAGAGAATTTAAATAATAATCAAAATTTAGGGGTTGAAAATTTAACAGAAACAAGGATAAAAGAAATTAATGATACATATAATATCCCAAACCTTCTTGATAAAGCTAAAATTGTGCTAGGATATTTAATCAAAGAGACACGATTTTTCGGTGATACAGTAAAAATAGATACAAATACATTATTTCCATTATTTTATTGTAAAAATAATACTGAATTATATAACATACTAATCTTTTTATCAGATAGCAATTTGTGCAATATTCCTGAACAAGCTATAATGCCATCTCTTGAAAGTAGTAAGCATGATAAAAGATATTATCAATATAATTTCAATATAAGTCGAAGTTTCTATGAGGAGTATTGCGATTATATGTTATATCCGCAATACAATGTCGCAGTAACCAGTAAAGGTATTGAATATATTGAAGAAAACAATTCTTCTATTTTTTCAAAACAAGCCTTTGTGGCTATGTGGTTCAATACAGATGAAAATATAAAAGAATGTAAGTATAATATGCAAAAGGTTTATACACAGGCAATAGAACCAGCAATATCACAGTCAAAGGATAAATATACTGCAATGAAAATTGATTGCAAAGAACATTGCAACGACATAAATGATGAAATGATAGCAGAAATCAGAAAAAGTAAATTCTTAATTGCAGATTTAACCGGATATAGAGGCGGAGTTTATTTCGAGGCAGGTTTTGCTTATGGTCTTGGAATTCCGGTTATTTATACTTGTAATAGTAATTGGCTTGATACAATAAAAGACAATACAGGTAAAATTATAAGAGAGGGTGTACATTTTGACTTAAGTCATAGAAATATGATTTTATGGGATTATGATAATCTTGATGAATTTAAAAATGCATTAAGAAAAAGAATTGAGGCAGTTATTATATAATGAAAATTAAAGATAAAAACTATATTGGTTTATTAAAATTTGGTAAAAAGGAACACATGGAAGCTTTATATAATGAAGGGCTTTTATATATGAATACTTTCGACTATTTTATAAATCTTGAGGATAATGGCGACGGACGGGCTGATAAATACGAAGCGACTACTTTGTATTATGCAGGAGATGGAGTTGATGATATAAAACTAACTCTTGGCTCTGGTGATGATAAAATAACTCTTTCTAGAGAAGGAGGTACTTTGTCTATAGCAATGATTACAGACCAACCCACATATTCTCATTTATATAGTATGACCGCAATAGATACAAAATGGGCATTGGAAAATGATTTACTATTAGATGAGAGAAATTTTGCAGATGGTAAAGATTATGTAGTAATTATTCATGATTGTAATAAATTTATCGAAAGATTAACTAATAAATTGAATGAGAATAAAGGGAATTCAAAATTGTCCTTTATTGAATATATTGATGAGCATAATTATTCTGGACAGATGGGTTGCTTTAGAAAATTTGATAAATTTTCTTATCAAAACGAATGGAGATGTGCTGTATTACAAAATGGGATAAAAGAACCTATAACTATAACTTTGGGGTCATTAGCAGATATTGCATTTACTCCTCGAAATAAAAGAGAATTTTATGAAATGAATGCTAAAATAGGTAATATTGCAATCTCGAATAAAAATGCTATAGTTCTAAGTGAACAGGAGGTTATACTATGACAAATTTATATATAATAGGTAATGGTTTTGACCTTGCACATAAAATGAAAACAAGTTATTGTGATTTTAGAAATTTCCTTCTTGAGCAAGGGGTACTTGACAATAAGGACTATTCAGATGATATGTTTCGAGAAATCCCTGAATATTCAATAGGAAAAGATGGTGAAGATGTATTTAATGATACAGAAGTTATAAGAACAATTATAATGTGTATTGATGATAGTGAACATAATTTATGGAAAAATATTGAAACCTCACTTGGAGAAATAAACTATTCATCATTTTTTCAAACATATGGGCTATATGATGGTGAAGAAATTAATCAAGAATATATTAGAAATGAAGATAATGCAATAAATTTTCGTAAGGTATTAAGACAAATTCATAATTATTTTTATGATTGGCTTGATACGATAGAACCTGCAAAAGAACCTTTAGATGATTTTGAAAGGATAATTGATAAACAAAATGATTTATTCTTAAGCTTCAATTACACAAAAACTTTACAAGATTTGTATAATGTTGAAAATATTTGCCATATACATGGTTCTATTGGTGATAAAAAAATATATTTAGGGCATAATGCTGATAAGTTTGATGATGAATATTATGATATACATTGTTTCGGTGCAAAAGATATATTAAAAGAACTTCATCAAGATTTGAGAAAAAATACACAAGAAGCGTATAACAATAATAAAGTTTTTTTTGAAACAATAACTAAGGTTGCAAAACAAGATAAATTTAATATCTATTCATTTGGATTTTCGTATTCTGATGTTGATGAATTTTATTTAAAAGAAATTTTTAGGAATATAGATACATCAAAAGTTTGCCTTTATATGAATGATTATAAGTATGATGATATAGAAAAATTTAAACAAACTGCAATAAACTGTGGTTTTAAAGGTAAGTTTTCGATATTTCATGTAGAAACTCCTTCAATTTATCCCTTTAGGCAAGGTTTATTTAAAAATTATCAATACACAAAATAAAATATGCAATAATTTAAGCAACTAATCCTATTAAAAAAGTTCTGAAATCGTCCACTAAAGTGAGTTTTTTCTATTATTAGGGCAAGAATTAGTTTCAAGCCCTTTTTTAATGCCTGTATTTTATCGAGTGGTTTGGTTATAACAGATGGTGCGATTATTTTGGGTGATTGGCATTATTAGTGCGTTTTAGGGGTTGGAAGTAATCAAACCATTTGTCATTCAAAACGGTCAAAGTGGTGTATTAGTTCAATCACGTTGACAGGAATGTTTAGTTTGATAATTTTTTGTAAAGTCCGCTTGTTGTTTGAGTTTTAGCGGTCGGAAGTTGTTTAATTATGGAATTATCAAACTAATCTTTCTTGCACTTTATCTGTATTTTAACTGCTCGTACTTTCACTTTATTTTCAATAGTTTACAACAGTTTGATATTTTACGGTTAGTTTGATATTTTTCTAATTCCCCAATAATCAAATATTACACCATCTAACTGCTGACTTATATTTTCAAAATTTTGGTTTAAATCAAGTGTTTTGACCTGCATTTTATTACCACCCATTACAAATTTTTCATCAGGAACTATATCTTCATTGGTTTTTGCATATAATAACATGCCTGAAACATTGCCTGTATTTGCAACATCTTTATTTTTTACATAAGTAAAAATTTGATATAAGTTGTTGCTGTGTAACGTTTTCTTTTCATATTGTGATGATGTCATTGTATGGGTATAATATTTTGTATCAATAATCAATGTATTACCGTTATTATCCCATATAGAAATATCAGATTGCATTTTAGGTAAAAATTCTTTGTTATCATCAGGGGCTAAATTCCATTCAATTTGTGAAGAATTGACATTTAAAACCCCTTTAAAATGCCTTTTGAAGTATTCAAGAACAAATTTTTCATATAATCTTGGCATGTGTTCTTCTGTAAATTGAAGAATTTTTTTATTTCCCGATTCGTTACTCAAAAGTAAGTCGTGTAATACAAAATAACAAATGTTGATAAGCATATTATAGTTTTTATTGCTCTTATTGAAATGTATATTTTTCCATTGAATAGTTGTTTTATCAATAATATCAACGGAATTAAAGTAAAGCATTATCTTTTTAAGTTTCTTTTTGTACGTGTTATCAACATTTCCATTTGCAATAAGATAATATGCTGTCGTTTTAATAATTTGATTATAAATATTGTTTTCTGAATATTCGTCAAAATCACAATTCATCATATTTTTATGTTTTATTTTATTTTTAATAGTTTCAGATAAATTGATTTTTCCTCTAACAGTATTCAAATTATCATTTATTGCAACATATTCTCTATGCAAACCCTGTTTCAATTGTTGAGCAAGACCTGTAGATAATATTGAAGCAAATAAATTTTCAATATTATCAAATTTTTCACCGCTTATTTTTTCATAATTCTTTTGTTTAAGAACTTGAAAAGCATAAGTCAGCATATAATAGATATTTTGAATAAATATGCTTTTATCTATTATCATCTACAACACCACTTAATTCTTTTTCCCAAGTTTCATAAGAATCTTTATCATCAAACCAATATTCTTGTAATGTCGGTAAAATGTCATAATTTACAACTTCTTTAAGCCAACTGTCAGAACATTCATCAGCATTTTTATTGCAAAAATAACTATGTCCTATACAAAAACCTTCGCCCAATGATTCATCATTACTGATAGCAATATTTAATTTTTTAATAGTTTCAATAAGTTTGTTAAATTTTTCATTATGTAATGATTCTTGATATTTTATGAAACCGTCAGAACCAAAAGCTGGTTTCATAGGGAAGAAACTAAACCTTCTTCTTAAAGCATAATCTATCATTGCTAAACTTCTGTCAGCCGTATTCATCATTCCAATAATATATAAATTTTTAGGAACTGTGAATGTAGTTCTGTCATAAGCAAGTGTAATCGGTTTCCCTCTGTATTCATTCTCAATTGCTAATAATAATTCCCCAAAAACCTTACTTAAATTTCCCCTGTTTATTTCATCAATAATAAAGAAATAAGGTCTTTTTTGTGGATCATTTTCTGCTTTTTTGCAGAACTCATAAAATACACCGGTTTCTAATTTAAAACCATCGTCATTCGGTTTATAACCCATAATAAAATCTTCATAAGAATAATTTTGGTGGAATTGAATATATTTAATTCTCGTATCGTCAATTTCACCCATTATTGTATAAGCCAATTTTCGAGCAGAAAAACTTTTTCCGACCCCAGGACATCCCTGTAAAATAATGTTTTTCTTGTTAATAAGTAATGATTTCAATGTTTCATAATCTTCATCACTTTGATAAACCTGTTTTAAATAATCTTCCTTTGTATATTTATTTAATTGTGTTTGTTCATCTGTCGTTCCAAAGATTATTTCTTCCATTTTCTTTACATCCTCTTTAAATGTTGTTATATCAGTTAATGTCTTAATTGGCTGTCTATAAGGTGATTGCCACACACCGATATTAGTCCATTTAACTTTCCGAATATTATTATATGATTCTTTGCTTTCATCAAAATAGTAATCAGAAGTTACAATACCTCTTGCGATAATTTCTGTTCTTGTTGTTTTAACATAAACAATATCATCAGGTTTCATTTCATTTGCAAATTGCCATAATGCGTGAATATCATTCTTTTTACTTGCAAATTCTTCATTTATAGCTTTTAATTTGTCAATAATGGCTTGTTTTGAATCATATTGAGTTAAATCACCTAATTGAAAATCATTATAACCAATAGCAATTATTGATTCTTCTTTAAATGTTTCCCATTCACAAGCATTTTCACCGGCTGCTATTACCCAATATCTTTTTTCATCATCAGTAATGTTTCCTGCTTGTTTATTAAGAGCATAAATAACTTTTGAAAATTCAAATGGTTCTAATTCTGATTCTTTATTCTTTGTTAGGTTTATTCCCCATTCAGGAGCACTTGGTAATCCTTCATAATTTCTTTCAACAAATATGTCTGAATTCTTATTATTCCATTCTGTTGAAGGCACTAAATAAATTGATTCAGGTTTACTGTTATTACACCAAACTATTGCAATATAAATATCTTCTCTTAATTCCGGCATTTGATTTTTTGTAATATTATTTACATTGCCGTTATAGGTTCTAACTAACATTTTATAATCGTTGTTTGATATTTTAACATTATAAAATCTATTTTCCTGAGAAAACTGTAATTGTGCATTGTTTAATGTTTCAATAAAAAATTCATTTGATTTTTGATTTATATTTTTTTCTTGATATAAATAAAATGCAATATCATTAACAAGGGTATTTAAAGATGTATCATTGTAACAGTCCGGCGTTAATGAACTTGATAATTTCCCTACTAATTCTTTATCAGCTTTTATAAGTTCTTTTATTTCATTATAAAAATTAAAACATTCAATAGGTTTTATTGTATCAATATCACTTTTGGGCTGATAATCAACTACTTCAATAAAATTTTTATATGTCATAGGTTTGTAAATATAATATTTATCAGGAAATTTTAACCATAAATAGATACTTACTACATTTTCGGTCTGATAATGATTTCCCCATTCATCAGCACCATATTTAACTCTAATTTCTTCTGATTTCTTTATAAAATCGGTAATTCTTTCTTTAAGGTCAAGCTGTTCATTATATAGATTTCTGAACATAGAACGGACTTTTTCAGGATCATTATTAGCAAAAGCAATTATCATTCCTCTTGGGAAAAAATTTCGTGCCATAAGTAAATTAGTTGCAGGAATAGCATTTTCTAACATCTCAACAAAATTTTCTGCGTCAATATCCCAATTATCTTGGAATTGTTTAATATTCTGCCATTTATATTTTTCTTCCGGCCAGCGAATATCAAATTTATTTTTATAGTTTCTTACTACTTCTGCTAATTTTGCTAATTCCATTTCTAACCCTCCGAGCTCACTTCTTTATTTTAGTACAAAAATTCTGTTCTATTCCTTTTGTTAAATTACATAAATAGGCCTGCAATAAAAATAATTTTCCGTTAGTTTTCTTTAAAAAATGAACTTATTTATCCTTGTTTAGGTCTAAAAACAAACTATTCCAAAACAGAACTACGGCAATTACTATTTGTTTTTAAAACAAAAATTTATGCAGAAGGGAAAACTAGGCTAACGAAGTTTAATCTAACTTTGTGGCAATATTATGGCAAAATACAGGCATTAGTGTGGGAAATTACAATAAGCTTGAAATCTTAACCTAATAAAAACTTCATCCTGTTACTATAACAAAATATTCGCAGAGAGGCCACTGACGCGAGTTTGCAGGTGCGTTCATGTGTATTAGCATAACTTTCTACAATTAAAACTCTAATTCTCTTAAAACTCGCGTGAACAGTGACAAAACAATTTTTTATAATAAATACTACACTAGAATCGGATATTTATATTGGCTACTTCATAAAATATACCATGCAAGGGCGACCGCCGGTATCGTAATTTATTTGTTCTATAACTTCACTGTTTTTTGTTAAATAGTGCATGTATTTTCGAACCGTAACTTTTGAAATATCCAAAAATGCGGCAATCTGTTCTGATGTATGTCCGCTATTTGTATCTTCTCTTAAGTATTCGCGGATTTTGTCTAATGTCTTTTCTTGAATACCTTTTGGAAGTTCAAAATTATTATTCCCAAAATGTTCGCTATTCATAATTTCATCAATTTTTTTCTGATCCAGAACGCAAACATTATTTTTTTGAACTCTACACTCAACGAATTTGTCCAGTGCTTGTTGAAATCGTTTTTGTACAAAAGGTTTGACAAGGTAATCAATGACCCCAAAGTTTAAAACCGTATCAAGGGTGTTTTTATCATTTGATGCCGTAACCATAATTATATCAGTATTAATTTCTTCCGTTCTGATTTTTTTTAGCAAAGATAAACCATCTAACACTGGCATATAAACATCAAGGATAGCTAAATCCACTTGATTTTCTGACAAATATTTGAACGCATCATTCCCGTTCCTGAAAGATTGAACAACATAAAAACGGGAATCTTGCTCAACATAATGAGTATTTATCATTGCAACCATAGGGTCATCTTCTACGATTAAAACCTTATACATTTATTACCTCTTATTCATAATATTTAGGTGCTAATTTCATTGTTTGGAAAAATTCCCAATCGTGAGCAGGAAAGACTTTTGCATCATATTTTTTAGCCAAATTTCTTACTTTTTCGATTGATTTTAAGAAACTTACACTATCATACATAAAACCGCTCATTTTTGCAGGTGGTCCAAAAATTTCTGATGTATAAACACAATCTTGAGGAAGAATTATAGTTTGTCCTTCAAGATGAACAACAAGCCCTAAGAGATTTGGAGTATGACCGGCAAGACAAACTACTTCAACCCCTTTTGCAAGTTCAAAATCCTCATCAACCAAATGATATTGTTTTACGGGTGCTTCCAAATCTCCTTTTATATAACCGCCATGAGTTTCTCTATCAGGGTTCATGTGAACTTTTGCAAGTCCATATTTGTAATCTTCCCCAGGAACATAAACATCAGCGTGAGGGAATAAATTGATATTCCCTGCGTGGTCTAAGTGCATATGAGAAAGTACAACTGTTTTAATATCTTCCGGTTTAACTCCGCAAAGTTTAAGTTGATTTTCCAATCTTTCTTCATCTTTTTGATAAAGCGGATAAACTTCTTGCATAGTTTTGGGCCAATAACCGTTCATGGCTTCAGGGTTTGAGCCTGTGTCATATAAAATATAACCATCATCTGTTTCAATCAAATAAGCCATTACAGGCAGTTTAATCCATTCATTTTGAACATGTGGATTAGAACGTGTTCCAAGTGTTGCACATGCAACAACGGTATTTTTATCGGTTTCTAAATACCCTGTATTTAGTGCATAAAGTTTCATCATTTCCCTTCTTTCTTAAATTTAACGGTGAATTTTGTTTCTATTTCCATTTCTGACGTAACTGAAATTTTACCGTTATAAGTCTCAATCAATGATTTAACAACAAAAAGTCCTGTTCCTCTTGAATTACTTTTTGTCGAAAATCCGTCTTTAAAAATTTTCTTCAAATTAGATTTTTTTATTCCGTTGCCATTATCGCTTACGACAATTTTTATTTCTTTTGGCGTTGATAAAATAGATACATATATTTTTTTGTTGGAAACATTTGTTGAATTTAGTGAATCCATCGCATTTTCGATTAAATTTCCAAGCACTGTTATAAAAACATCTGACGGAATTCTTGTATCGTTTTCTTCCAGTGAACTAGCAGAATCCAATGCAAAATGGATGCCAAGTTCTGATGCTCTAGCAAATTTCCCAATCAAAAGAGCAGCAATAGATGGAATTTTAATTTGTTTAATAATGGTACTTATTATCTCTTTTTGTACCATACTGACATTCATAATATATTCAACTGCTTCATCGTATTTTTTCATTTGGATTAAGCCTAAGATTACATGTAATTTATTAACAAAATCGTGATTATTAGCTCTCATTGATTCGACAAGATGTTTAACCCCGGTCAAATTTTCTGCAAGTTGTACGACCTCAGTTCTGTTTCTAAAAATAGCAAATGCTCCAACGATTTCACCATTATCATAAATTGGCATTCTATCAGAAATTACGTAATCATTTTTTAATGATTTCATCTGCACATTGAATTCTTTTTTGCCTGTCGTTAAGAGTTCACCTAATCTTGATGCAGGATAAATCTCATTCAAATCTTTACCGATAGGTTCGCTTTCTGTTATATGCAGCATTGGAATTGCTGATTTGTTTATAAATATAACTTTTTTGTTTTTATCAATTGCTAAGATGCCTTCCTCTAATGCCATAAGGATATCTTCACGCAATTTAAACATTTCAAGTAATTTATTTTCGTCCATAATTTTATTTTACCTTGAAATTACAACTTTGCTATTAAATATTAGGAAATTTATACGCATCTTCAATATCAACAGGCATTTCCTTGTACTCACAAGTGTTTATAGCCTTATCAAGATAATCGTACAATTCCTGTTTAAATTTCGGATGTGCACAATTTTCGATAATTGTTTTGGCTCTTTCTATCGGGTCTAAACCTCTCAAATCTGCAACCCCTTGTTCTGTAATAAGTGCGTGGATTTCATGGATTGTATGGTCAACGTGACTAACAAGTGGAACAATACAAGAGATTTCTCCATTTTTTGCAGTAGATTTTGTGATAAAAATTGATAGTCCAGCATTTTCGCAATAATCGCCAGAACCGCCGACACCATTCATCAAACGACAACCGTTAATGTATGAAGAGTTAGTGTTACCATAAATATCTGCCTCAATAACTGTGTTAATCGCAATTATACCAAGTCTTCTGATAACTTCGGGGTGGTTACTGATTTCTTGCGGTCTTAGTACAATTTTATCTTTATATTTTTCAAAGTTTTTAAAGAACTCATCAATCTTATCCCAAGAGATTGTCAAGGACGTACCCGATGCACATTTAACTTTTCCTGCCTCAATAAGGTCGAAAATTGAATTTTGCAAAACTTCTGAATATACTGTTAAATCTTCAAAATCAGAATCTTTCAAACATTCTAAAACTGCATTTGAAACACTGCCGACACCTGCCTGAATGGGAGGAAGCGGATTACACAATCTTTTATGTTCAACTTCATTTTTCAAAAAGTTAACCAAATTTTTAGCCATAGCATCAAATTCCGCATCAGATGGTACAACTTTCCTTCCATTATCAGGAATTGTGCTGTGAACAACAGCAACAACTTTATCAAAATCACATTTTATATAAGGTGTTCCAATTCTATCGTCAACTTTTGTAATTGGAATAGGTTTTGTATATGGAGGATTTTCAGGAGAATAAACATCATGAACCCCTTCTAAAGACGCTGGAACATAAGTGTTTACTTCAATTATAATTTTGTCCGCACATTCTGCATATATGTTAGAAGTACCAACAGAAGTTGTCGGAATAATATTTCCGTTTTCATCAATCGCAGTTGCTTCAATTATTGCAACATCAACATGGTTTAAGAAATTTCTTTTTACCCATACAGGCATCAAACCAAGCGGAACATCATGATAGCCGACTTTCCCGTCATTAATCGCATTTCTCAAATCTTTATTGGTTTGGTAAGGAATACGTTTTTTTAAAGCTCCTTTTCTTGCAAGTTCACCATCAAACTCATCTCCGAGAGAAGCTCCTGAATAAACAGTTAAATCAAGCTTTTCACCGTTATCTGCACGTTTGGCAAGCTCTCCTGCAATAACTTTAGGATACCCTGCAATCGTAAAACCACTAACACCAAGTGTCATATTAGGGTTTATAAACTTTGCAGCCTCAGCCGGTTCCATAACTTTAGTTAAATATCTTTTATCTCTTATCCTTTTTTCAAATTCTTTGTCCACAGTCTTTACCTCACTTACTCTTTCATTTACCAATAGTTTATCATATTGATAAAATTTGTACGTACTAACGAAATTAAAAAAAAGAGTTTGGAAAGTAAAGAAAGTTTTAAATAACGCAAAAAATTTTTATACTTACAAAAGAATGTACAAAATTGAATTACAAAACTAACATATTGCTATAGGTTGAAATTGTAAGAAAGGAAATATAAAAATGGAAAACGAAATTAGTGCAGAAGAATTGATTAATTCGTTAGTTGAAAAAGCTCATAAAGCTCAACAAGAATTTGAATCATTTTCTCAAGAACAAACAGATGCTATTGTTAAAGAAATTGGTAAAGTCGTTTATGATAGAGCTGAAGAATTGGCCAGAATGACAGTTGATGAAACTAAAATGGGTGTTTATGAAGACAAAGTTGCAAAATGCCACGGCAAATCAAAATGTATTTGGAACAGTTTGAAAGGCAAAAAATCAGTAGGGATTATTGAAGAAAATAAAGAAACAGGAATTATTAAAGTTGCAAAAGCAAAAGGTGTAGTTGGTGCAGTAACCCCTGTAACAAATCCTGTTGTAACTCCAATGTGTAATATTATGTTTGCTATTAAAGGTCAAAACGCAATTATTATTGCTCCGCACCCAAGAGCAGAACATGTAAACAAATACGTTGTAGATCTGTTTAGAGAAATTTTGAAAAAACACAACGCTCCTGTTGATTTAATTCAAACAATCGAAAAATCATCAATTGATGCTACAAATGAATTAATGAAAAAAGTTGATGTAGTTGTAGCAACAGGCGGTGGCGGTATGGTTAAAGCTGCTTATTCATCAGGTCACCCTGCATTAGGTGTTGGTCCTGGTAACGTTCAAGTTATTATGGATAGAGGAATTGACAACGAAGATGCCGTTAAGAAAATTATCATCGGCAGAACTTTTGATAATGGTATCATTTGTTCAGGTGAACAAGCCGTATTCATTCCAAAAGAAGATTTTAATAGAGTTCTTGACTTGTTTAGAAAAAACGGCGTATTTGTTGTTGAAGATGAAGCATCAATTAAGAAATTTGCTGATACAATCTTCCCTGAAAACGGTCCAATCAATAGAAAAATTGTTGGTCAATCTGTTCAAACAATTGCAAAACTTGCTGATGTTGAAGTTCCGGAAGGTACAAGAATGATTTTGATTAAGGCAAGGGCAATCGGTAAAGGCAACGGCGAACCTTTATGTCGTGAAAAAATGTGTCCTGTAATGATTACTGCTCCTTACGATACATTTGAAGATGCTATTAAACTTGCTCAATCAGATTTGGAATACGAAGGAAAAGGTCATACAGCATCAATTCATTCAAATGATATGGAACATGTTCGTTATGCAGGTGAAAATTTGACGGTAAGTCGTTTAATTGTTAACCAATCCTCATCAACAGGTGCAGGCGGCAGTTTGTATAATGGCTTTGCTCCAACTACAACATTAGGTTGTGGATCTTGGGGTAACAACAGTATTTCAGAAAACTTGAATTACACTCACTTAATTAACGTTTCTCAAATCGGACTTTATAATAAGGATAAAAAAGTTCCGACAGATAAAGAAATTTGGGCTTAAATTTGTTGTTATAATAAATTCCGGATTGCATAATGTAGTCCGGAATTCTCCTAAAAGAAAGGATTTTTAATCATGAAACAGTTAATATTAAAACCGGAATTGCATAAATTCCAAACTTGCAAAGAATTTGCAAAAGAATTTGAATTGGGGGAAGATGATTTAATTCTTACAAATGAATATATTTTTAATCCATATTTCAAAGAATTAAATTTGCCTGTAAAAACAATTTTCCAAGAAAAATTCGGTGCAGGTGAACCAACAGACATTATGGTTGATGCAATTATTAATGAAGCTGCAAAATATACTTTCAAAAGAATAATTGCAATCGGCGGTGGTACAATCATTGATATAGCAAAAGTTTTGGCAGTAACAAACGGAGAATCTGTCGATAAATTATACGACAAAAAAAATGAATTAAAGAAACATTATGAACTAATTATTATCCCTACAACTTGTGGTACAGGCAGTGAAGTTACAAATATTTCAATCATCAACAGAACAAGATTGGGTGTAAAAATGGGATTGACTTCGCCTGAAATGTTTGCAGAAAAGGCAGTTCTAATTCCTGAACTTTTGAAATCATTACCGTTTAAAGTTTTTGCAACAAGTTCAATTGACGCTTTGGTACATTCTGTTGAATCAAGTTTATCCCCAAAAGCAACCGATTATTCCAAATTATTTGGTTATAAAGCTATTGAAATGATTATCACAAGCTATCAAAGACTTGTTAAAGAAGGTAAAGAAATTTTGCCTGATTTGATGGATACATTCTTGACGGCAAGCAACTTTGCTGGTATTGCGTTTGAAACAGCAGGTTGTGCAGCGGTTCACGCATTGAGTTATCCATTGGGTGCAAAGTATCACGTTCCACATGGAGAAAGCAATTATGCCGTATTTACTGGTGTTTTGAAAAATTATATGGAAATTAAACAAGATGGCGAAATCGCAACTATGAATGAATTTTTAGCAAACCTTCTTCATTGCGATGTAAAAGTAGTTTATGAAGAATTAGAAAACTTGTTGAATTCTGTATTGCAAAAGAAACCTTTGCACGAATACGGTGTAACTGAAAAGGATGCAGAAGATTTCGCTGAAAGCGTAATGAAAACTCAAGGGCGTTTGATGGCAAATAATTTTGTTGTATTAGATTATGATAGAGTATTAAAAATTTATAAGGAGTTGCTATGAGCTTATTAGAAGCCGGTATGATGGCAAGCTTTGGATTAAGTTGGCCGATTGCAGCATACAAAACTTATAAATGTAAATGCGTACATGGAAAAAGCCTTACTTTTTCATATTTAATTCTATTTGGATATATTTGCGGAATTTTAAATAAACTTTTGCATAATAATGACTATGTAATTTGGATATATTACGCAAATGCAGCGTTTCTGTTGCTAGATATGTTTTTGTATTACAGATATAAAAATAATCCGGCCCCCAAAACTGCTGAACTTCCGATAGAAATAAACGAAGAAGTGGAAATTGATTAACAAAAAACAGCATACTTAAAGTATGCTGTTTTTATTGTATTAAATTCTTTGTAAATTTTACTTACAAAAATTTCCAGCGTCTTCTGGCGGGTGGAGTTTTTTTCTATTATTAGGGCAAGAATTAGTTTCAAGCCCTTTTTTAATGTCTGTTTCAAGAGTTCGATTGTTATCTATATAACTAGACACTTAAATTTGAAATGTCTGACACGCAAAATAATAAATCTTAAATTTAACCCCTTTTAGGGGAAATTTTTATTATCTTGAATGTCTAGGATTTATTAAATTGCATGTCTAATTATTAAATTTTTTGTTCTACATTCTTTTTAATAAATGTTTATAGTTTAACATCTTTTGCATAACGTATTTAAAAGAATGTAGGGTGGGAGCCGCTACTGGCTTTTTCCACCCTACTGGCTGTTTCGCATTTAAAGTGTTCTTTTACATAATAATTTGTCGGTTAGTAATCCAAATTCAGCTTTTTGCATAAGCCTTTCAGGTGGAATTTTATATGTTTGTGCTGCATAAGCAATCAAATTCGAAATTTCATCTGCGTTATTTTTTGCGTTTGTATAGTAATAAACTTTTACTGCATCTTTGTTTGTAATACCACGTTGTATCTCTTGGATATAACTGGCACGTTCTTTATCCAAAAATGATTCAATTTGTGCAATGTTAATAGGCGGAACACTGAGTTTTTGAGCTGTAAGGTTTACCCAACGTAAGAATGAATACATCTGAAGTTTAGCGGCCTCTGAATGTAAGATGTCTTTATCTCCGCTTTTTAACGCCATGTAGTGACATGCTTCTTCTGCTTCCATTCTTTTAAATATTTCGTCTCCTAATTCGGTTTGAAGTTTGTTATAGTGATGTGCCATTTCCAAATGGTGTTCACTTTTTAATTTTATATAATTTCTAAACGTTTCTTGGGCTTGTGTAATATTTGGACTTCTATATAAATAAGGAGCAAGTGTATCGTATTCAAATGCTCTCAGGTTACTTGTTCCAAAACCTGTGTCGCTTTCATTTAAAAAGAATGTGTAGTTTGATTTGTTGAGTTGAGGAAGAGTTTTTGCTGTTTTTTCTATATTTTTCTCATCCCCAAGTTTTACTCTTTGAAGGTATTCAAAATCGAGTAATCCTGCATCGTTTTCTGTGATTTTAATATTCGGAGGCCGCATATCGGCTTGCAGGAACTGAGTTTTACCAAAACCTTTATCAAGTCGGTTAAGAGTTTCGACAATCGCTTCAAGGTTCTTTTCGTTGAATGGTGCTTCTATCGGGTGTGGATTTTCTCCAGCAACTTTTGATGAAACAAGGATAGGCAATTTATCTTTTTCAAATGCGAAAAGTCCTTTTTGTGTGTTGTGGAGGTAATTTTCGTTCCCCGATTTAGTAATTAAATGGCTCAAACTTGCCAAGTTGTCCATTTCAGAAAATAAAGTTTTCTTTGCAAGTTTTTTTAGAATTTTGTCGAAAATTTTTATTACATTTTCGCCATATTCATAAGCGGTTCCGGATGTTCCTTCGCCAATTTTGATTTTGGAGTTAAATTCAAGAATATCTTGAACTTCTTCAAGTTTCGGGGTTCTTATAATTGGGTGGACTGGTAGTCCTCCGATGTTTGTTGTTTTAAAATTTTTAATCGAGTTTGTAACTATTTGGCATTTCATATTCTTATGAATGATCGTGATAAAAATATTTTGCTAGTTAGGGGCAATTTTTTAATCAAAATTGTTTTTATATATACCTGAATAAACTATGGGAAATTTTGCAATGGGTATTGAGAAAATAGTTCAAAAATCGGTCTTGCTTTCAAAGACTCTCGGAGTAAAACGTGGGGTAAGAATGTAGGGTGGGAACCGCTACTGGCTTTTCCCACCCTACCGGCTTTTTGATTATGACTTTAATTCAAATCTTCGACAACCTGAATATTATCCATTGAAACATTATATCTTTTGCCGTTTTCATCAACAATCTTACCCCTACAAAATGTTAATAATCAAAAGTGGCCGTAAACCTGTCATTGATACTGTTTTAGACGATATCACCTAAAAAACCAAAACTTCACCATCATTTGGTATCAGTAAATTATCTATATTATTATTGTTTTTAAAATGTTCTAAGTCTTTTCTTGTAACTGTTAAATGGCTTACAGTATCCATGTGGCTTGCAATTACGGTTGCATTTTTAGAATTTTTTAAAACTTCTTTTAAATCATCAATGTTCATAATTAAGCGTTCACCATTTAATACAGTTGCGGCACAAGCATTGGCTACAACTATATCTGGAGAATATTTATTCAAAGCTTCTTTTACTTCTTCGCACCAAATCGTATCCCCTGCAATATAAAGTGTTTTTTCTTGTTCAGCATTGAAAACAATACCCATTGCATCGTAAGGCATTCCAATTGAATCACATAAAGGTTTTAAAATTTCTCGTTTTCCATGTTGTGTATGAGTTTTGTATAAAGTTATATTTCTAAAGCTTGTACCTTGTTCTGCTAAAATTTCAACATCTTTAAAACCTTTTGATAATATAAAGTTTTTATCAAATTCTGATTGAACAAATATTTTAAGATTTTTATCTATTGCATGTTCTGCATATTCGTCCCAATGATCCGGGTGAATATGAGTGATGATAACAGAATCTACATTTACAATTTTATCAATAGAAAAAGGTAATTCTACTCTCGGTTGTCGAATTTCAGAATTAACGGCGGTTTCAAAACCCGGCATATAACCTTTTGGTCCAAGCCAAGGATCTATTAAAAATCTTGTATTGGCGTATTCTATAATTAATGTAGCATTTCTAATTTGAGTAATTTTCATATAATCATCTCCTTTTATTACAATATTAAATTATTATTTACTTTTTTTCAAGAATGCACTATTTTGTATAATATATACATTAAAGTATAATAGTTACCAAAAGGTTAGTTTGGAGTTTTAAATGAGTAAACAAAGACAAGATGAATACAAATGTCCACTTGAGGTTACAATGGAAATTATAGGAGGAAAATACAAGGGGGTTATAATTGGTCATCTTATTGATAAAACCCTGAGATACAACGAATTACAAAAATTAATTTCTCACGCAACTCCTAAAATGCTAATACAGCAATTAAAGGAATTGGAAGCAGACGGAATTATTCAAAGAAAATTGTATCCTGTTGTTCCACCTAAAACAGAATATTCATTGACTGAACGTGGAAAGAGATTAATCCCATCCATTATTGAATTAAACAAATGGGGACTTGCTTACTTAAAAGAAATGGATATTCCTTGTAAATATAAAGAAGAATAATATAATATTGCGTTAAGATTAATCCAAGATAATAATTAGAATATGATTTTGAAACAACAGAAAATTTTTAGAAATTGCTTAGGTTGGAAGCAAACTAAAGAGTTTATTGCTATCATTAAGGATAACAAATATGCGTTGTTTTAATGAATACAAAGCATATTTATTACATTTAAAAGGAGCTACAAACTCAGTCGTATGTTTCCAGTTTAAGTAATTTTCAAAGTTCTTATCTTGTTTCAAGGTTTAACACCTCCTATGCAATCGACTTACCAATATTTATTAAGATATTTTTCTTAAATATTCTATTTGTTTAAAAACTGACATATTAACCACATTCGTTATTTCTTTGTAAATTTTACTTACAATTTAAACTATAAAATGAATTATATTAACGCAATTGTGCACGAACGCCCAGACAAATCTCTTGTTTATATCGCAGGGAAATCTCGTCTAGATAACGAAATTGGAATAACTCCTCAAATTGCAGAAAAAATAGATTTTAGTTTTGAAAAAATGTTCAAATCAAGCCTGAAAAACTATATTGCACCAGAAGACATTCATTTTGTTGGCAAAGATTTTGTTTCCGACTTAATAGAGAAATATGATGGTGGCTTTCATTGCCTTTTTGCAGAAATACCGCAAAATAACAGAGATTAGCTATTCTTTTTCTTCATTTTTATCACCAAATAAATCTGTTCACCGAGCGTATTCATAGCTTTTTGAGTGTTTTGGTATTTTTCTGAGTTATATTCGTCTTTTTCTTCCTTTTTAAGTTGTTTATTGACTTTATGACTATTTTTTTGCTCAATTATTTTTTCTTGTTCTGATTTTGTTATAGTCAAAAATTTACTTGACGGAGCAGTTAATGTTTTAACTTCTCGCATTTCAATATCACGCAATTTCGACATATCTGCAGCCTTGCTACCGGAAGATTTTATACCATATTCTTTCAATCGTCTTTGAATACGTTCCCACTCTGCATCAATTCCACTTCCGGAACAAACATGGTATGACGAAAAACTTGTTATTCCATTTATTGCCATAAGATACACCCTAAGTCTTTTACTATTTTATTTATCGGTTGTTTTTTATAAAATCTTTAAAAATTTAGATAATTTCATTACGATTTATTAATTATAAATATTTTTGCTATAATTCCTTTATGAAATTTCGATTTGCGAGAGATGCCTTCAAATATCTACTACAAACATATAAAATTAAAGAAATCTACATGCCATACTATCTGTGTGATGTTATGCGACATGCTGCATTTGAAGTAAAATGTAAGCCTATATTTTATAACATTGATGATAATTTTTTCCCATTACAAAATTTTCCAAAAGATAAATTTATTTTATATCCTAACTATTTTGGGATTTGTGATAAAAATGTTGAAAAATTAATTAAAACCTACCCTAAATTAATAGTTGACAATGCACATTCCTATTATGCAAAACCTTGTGGATTTGCGAGCTTCAACTCTGCTAAAAAATTTTTATCGGTAAAAGACGGAGCTTATTTATGGATTGGAGAGGGCGAAAACAATATCCCAAAAGACTACAAAAGACAAGAAATATTTCTTAATTACCATAAAAAATTGAAAACAACTAACCAATTAAAAATAGAAATTTCATCAGACTGTATTCCGTTTTGTTACCCATATTTAGCTCCAAATATTGAAATTGCGGATGAATTAGTAGAAAAACTAACCAATCAAGGAAAAATAATTTACAGATACTGGAACACACTTCCAAAAAGTTATAACGAATACAAGTTTTATAGCAGATTAGTTCCAATTCCACTTAATTGATGATTGTTTTATTTTTTTAATTGCATTATTTTAATGTTTGCAATAGAATAAACTTGCAGTTATTCCCAGATCGTCTAGCGGCAGGACTAAAGACTCTGGATCTTTCAACGGTGGTTCGAATCCATCTCTGGGAAATTTTTTAGATACCTTCAAACTTTAAAAGAAGAATGAAAGTATTCGAACCACAAGAATTTTCCGTGTTACGAAAAACTCTTTGGTTTTACCCCTAGAGGGTACCCTCATTTGCATGGCTCGTGATGCTCGCCTGCAACTGAGCTGGAATCCGTCTCTGGGAAATTTATTTATGGAAGTTACTATGAAAGGGATATTAAATATGGTTCTCGAAGTTAACCAGATTGCTGGTAAGTATATTAGTAAACTTGAACAAAAAAAGTTTTTAAAAGTTGTTAAATTAAATGATGCAACATCTGCAATAAAACAAGCAGTTGATGATGCTGCTAGTATTGCAAAAAAAGATATTATTAAGGCAGTAGAACCATTAAAAAATAAAATTGCACAAAAAGACGAATTTATCTCAAATCAAAAAATTACTAATCAAGTTTTACAAAACCAATATGATAAGTTGCAACAAACTAATTCTAGTTTACAAACAGAATTGGCGAAAGAAAAATATGGAACCCAAACTCTATCTGCTCAAAATGAAAAACTACAATTAGACTTAAAAAAGCAAAAAAATGAAAATAAAAGTTTGCAAACTGAATTAGATGAACAAAATATGGCAAATCAGAGTTTGCAAAATAAAAATACAAAATTAAACGCTAAAAACTCATCACTTCAAACAATGTTAGAAAAATATACAAACATTGTAAAAGAAGCATACAAGCAAGGAATAACTCCTGAAATCAGAGAACAAAAATCAGGAATTGCAAATATTTTAACAGGTTTAATCAAACATAAATCAGAGACTACAAAACCAAAAGAAAACACTAAACTTGTTATTTCAAAAACAACTAATATAAAGCCAAAAACTGTGATTACAAAACCAGAGCCGGATACTATAATTTCAGCAAAAGCTCCTCTAACAAAAGAAGAAGTTATATCTAAAATTAGAGAAGAACGAAAAAATCAAGTTCTAGATAAAAAACGCATAAATATTGCATCTTCAATAATAAAAAACTTATTTGGAGATGTTTCACCTGCCAATTTTGAAGATCTTTGGGCAAGATATAAAAATTTAAAAAGTACAGACTTTAGTAATATTTTAAATAAACATCCGGATTTATCATTTGATGTAATAAAAAGTAGTTCATATATTACTTTCCATTTTAATAACAAAAAAGACGGTATGCCATATTTAGAAGCAGATATTAATTTATACTATAAACAACACACTTTTATAATATACGATAAAAATTATAAACGTATGATTACAACGGTAGTCCGAAATGGAGTAACAAATTATTTAGATGTTAAATTCAATAATGTTAAAATTATACCGGAAGTTCAAAAAAATAATAACGAAATAATTGATTTTACTAAAAATGTGACATCTAAACATGCTAACAAAAATGTTGCAAAATTAGATTTTAATGAAAACAAAGCATACAACACCTATAAAATGAAAAAAGAATACCAAAACAAAACATATTTTGAACTTACTTTCCCTAGAGAAGCTTTAAAGATAATACAAACAACATCACATGATATTGATGGAGTTAATCACGCCACTTATCAAAAACATAACTATGGTTTATTAACTCATCCATTAACCAAATCATTTACATATTTTGGACTAGCAAAACGACAAAATATCAAACCTTGGGATTTTAGTATGTTAAATAGTTATATCAAATAGTAGGTTGGCTTTAGTAAGCTGACAATTAAATTATAATTTTGCAACCTGATGGCGTTCTAACATTACCATCAAAATTGAAATATCTGCAGGCTTTACTCCTCCGATACGAGAAGCTTGAGCCAATGTTTTTGGTCGAATTTTTGATAACTTATCTTTTGTTTCTGATGAGATATGTTCAATCTTTGAATAATCAATATCATCAGGAATTTTGAATTTATCCAACTTCCCTGCTTCTTTAACCTGTTGTTCTTGTCGCTTCAAGTATCCGTCATATTTTGTCAAAATTTCAACTTGTTCTGCAACATCAAATGGAATATTTAAACTTTTGGTTTCTTCGTCAATTTCTTTTATGATGTTGTAATCAATGTCAGGGCGTTTTAACAGTTCTGCAATTTTAATACCTCTATCGATATTTTGACCAACTTTTGCAAGAACCGAATTAACTTCATCTGTCGCAGATATTTTAGCATCCTTAATTCTCAACATTTCACGTTCAATTGCTTCCTGTTTGTCGGTAAAGACTTTATATTGAGCATCATCAATCAAGCCAACCTTTTTCCCGATTGGAGTAAGTCTTGCATCGGCGTTATCTTGTCTTAACAACAATCGATATTCTGATCGAGAAGTTAGCATTCTGTAAGGATCTTGAATATCTTTTGTTACTAAATCATCAATTAATGTTCCGATATATGAAGAACTTCTTGAAAGCTCCAATAATTCAGAATTGTTCAAATAATTATAAGCATTAATTCCGGCAATTAAACCTTGTGCTGCAGCTTCTTCATATCCGCTTGTGCCGTTAATTTGACCGCCAAAGAACAGTCCCTTAATCTTTTTGGACATTAATGAATGGGTTGTTTGTACTGCCGGAACATAATCATATTCAACCGCATAAGCAGGTTTGATAACATGAGCATTTTCAAGTCCAGGTAAAGTTCTTAACATTTTAACCTGAACATCTGCAGGCAAACTGCTTGAAAAACCTTGAATATATACTTCATAAGTTCCTAAACCTTCCGGTTCAATAAAAATATGATGAGAAGGATTTTCGCTAAATCTGACAACTTTATCCTCAATAGATGGGCAATAACGAGGCCCAACGCCTTGAATTAATCCTCTAAACATTGGTGATTTGTCTAAATTTGCCTTGATGATGTTATGTGTTTCCTCGTTCGTTCTTGTTAAATAGCAAGGATATTGTTTTCTTACAGGTCTGTCCGGTCTAAATGAGTAGAAATGTAAGGTTTCATCCCCAGGTTGAATTGTCATTTTAGAATAATCAATTGTGCGTTTATCAACTCTCGGAGGAGTACCGGTTTTTAATTTTTTGATGTTTATTCCATGTTTCACAAGAGATTCCGACAATCCGTAAGCCGCTTTTTCTCCCATTCTGCCGGCACTATATGAGCGAAGTCCGACAAAAATTCTACCGTTTAAAGAAGTTCCAGTTGTTAAAACAACAGCTCCTGCAGAATATTCAATTCCAAATTCGTCAACTGCGCCGACAACTCTGTCATTTTCAACCAACAAATCAGTTATACACGCTTGTCTAAGATAAATATTTTCATTATTCTCAATAATATTGCGCATATAATCCATATACTGACGTTTATCAGATTGCGCTCGCAAAGCCCTAACCGCAGGTCCTTTAGACGAATTTAGCATCTTCATCTGAATGTAAGTCGCATCAGCTGCTTCACCCATAACGCCACCAAGAGCATCAATTTCTCTAACTAAAGTTGACTTTGCAGGGCCACCAACTGCAGGGTTACAAGGCATAAGAGCAATATGTTCAACATTCAATGTGGATAGTAAAACTTTTGCACCTAATTTGGCGCAAGAGATAGCAGCTTCACAACCTGCATGTCCTGCTCCAACAACTATAATATCATATTTATTATTGAGGTAATTCATACAAAAATTATATTACACAAAAGGTTATAAGTAAACAGGCAACTAAATTTTACTTGCCGACTTGGTTTCTACCATTGTTTTTGGCGTTATATAATTTCTTATCTGCTGCTTCTATAATTTTAGGTGCAGTATCACCATCAAATGGGAATGTTGAAACCCCCAAACTTATAGTTACATGTGTTTCGTTATTTCCGGTCAATTTAAACGTTTTTTCTGCAACTCTGTTACAAATTTTTTGAGCAGTCGCAAAAGCTTCGTCTTTACTTGTATTTGGGAGAATTATACTCATTTCTTCTCCGCCATATCTGCAAACAATATCAGTCGCTCTGACATTTTTCTTTAATGTTTGCGCAACCTGTCTTAACACTGCATCACCTGATTGATGTCCGAATGTATCATTAAATTTTTTAAAGAAATCAATATCAATAATAATTAATGAAAAATTGTTGCTATAACGTTTTGATTGTTCAACCTGCATTCTGATTTGTTCTTGAAAATATCTGTGGTTATAAAGCTCTGTCAAGCCATCAGTTGTCGCAAGCATATATTGTTGTTCAAAATCCCTTGACTTAATCAAATATTTCACAATATAGGCAAGGGTAAATGCGACAATAGAAAATATTAAAGGATAAATCAATTCTAACCACAAGTTCTCAAATCGCATTGCATAATACGCAATCAAAATATAAACAAAATAAGTCGACAATGACATCATTGATGCCGCAAATGCTGAATTTACTCTAGTAACAACTGAGGCAATCAACAACGCTAATAGCAAGCTTAATACAATTGTGTAACCTCTATCAACTTTCTTGATAAAATTGTTATCTAAAATATTATTTACATATGTTGCTTGAACTTCAACTCCCGGATAAATTTTGCCTGTTGGAACTGTTTTAATGTCAAAAAGACTTGCGGCAGTTGTTCCAAAATACACAATTTTGTTTGAAAAATCATAATCTAATTCTGTTTTTTCGCCATTAACCGCTTTTATCAACTGGTACATCGGGATATAAGTATATGTTCCGGCTGGACCATACCAGTTAAGGATTGCACTCCCGTCTTTGTCTAAATAAATTCTTCTATCTCCAATATGCAAATCAGAATGTTTATCAATCGTAAATGTTTGTTGGGTTTCCCCAAGATAATTTAAACCAACTTTTAATGCTAGTTGCGGATAGAATTTATCTTTATATTTCACAACTAAAGGCATTTTCCTTAAAATACCATCATCTGAACGAGAAACATTGATTATTCCGATATTTGAAGTTGCATCAATTATACCTTGTAAAATTTTTCTACAATTTGAAAAAGTCAGTTGACTAAAATCGATTTTTGAATTGTTTTGAATATTCAAAGATAATTTATCCGGAAGTTCCGGTGGTATTCTCAAATCTTCTGATTGGTTGTCAAAATTCATTGAGGTGAAAATATTGTTGTATTTTTGAAAAGAATTAATCAACATTTCATCTGCGCCATTTGAACTCTTAATAGATTTTACAAACATCAAGTCAAAAACAATTGAACGGGGACTTTGTTGTTCTAAATAGTTAATAACTTTGGCATAAGTATCCCTTGGGAGTGGCCATTCTCCGTAATTATCCAAAATATATTCATAGGTCGCATCGTCTATTGCTACAATAACAATATCTTCACTTGGCTTTTTAGCACCTTCATTAATCAAAATACTTTGGCGCAAATCGAAAGTCCTATTTTCAACAGTATCAACAAAAGATGCTAAGTTAGCATTTTTCAATATGATAAACGCAAATAATGCGAAAAAAAATAAACCTATTGCGTATGAAATTTTCTTAAACATATTCCTCAATCTTATTTAAACTGGTTATATATCTAAGTATAATCAAATGCAAAATATTTGGCAAGAAAATAAATTAACTTTACTGATGAGAGGTTAAAGTTTTAACAATTTCTGAATTGCTGATGTTTTTTAGGATAAACTGTTTTTCTAAAATAAAATTATTAACTTTCAAAATTTCTGTAGAATAAGATAATTCTTCTGGGTTTTGCAAATATCTAAGTAAGCATTGTTCGTGCAAATTCATTCTCTCAATCACCTATAACATTTTTAACGGATAACTTTTATATTATGCAATCATTAAGAAATTTTAACATCAGACATTTGCATGAGATTTATGAATACTTGCACTTTTTTATTTCTGTAGTATTATTGTATTAGTCGAATTATAAAAATCAAGTTTGGAATCTTGAGAAAAGAAAGAGGTAAACAAATGAAAAACGGAATTCATCCTGATTATAAGAAAACAGTTATCAAATGTGTATGCGGTAACGAAATCGAAACAGGTTCTATCAACGATAACATTACAGTTGAAATTTGCAACAACTGTCACCCATTCTACACAGGACAACAAAAAATCCTTGACTCTGAAGGTCGTGTAGAAAGATTTAACAAACGTTACGGTAAAAAAGCGTAGTCGTAATCGTCAATAGAATTTTGAAAAATTTTTAATGGCGATAAAATGTTAGAAAAAATTTACAATTATGCCACTCTTGCTATAAGGGTGGTATAATTTTGTGTAGGGATTAAAAAATTTTTAAATAGAGGAAGGGGTACATGGAAAATAATAACAAACCGGTTGTAAATTTAATTTCAAGACCGGACAATATGTTAAAAGTTGTCTATACAGCTTGTAGAACCTGCTATAGCGCAGATTATCCGATTAATATATACGAAAGTACTGATGATGAAGAAAAAATGTTAAAATTAATTGAAAAAGTAATCTCATCAGGGCATTATTCGACAATTGAACATATCCAAGTAAGTTTTGCGATTTCAAATGTTTCAAGAGCTTGTACCCACCAACTTGTTAGACACAGACACATGTCTTTTTCTCAAAAATCTCAAAGATATGTTAAGGAAAAAGGACAATTTGACTACATTATTCCTCCAACTATCGAAAAAAATCCTGAATTAAAAGAAAAGTATATTCAGTTTATGGGAAAAGTTTCTGAGCAGTATCAAGAATTTGTAGAAGCTGGAATTCCGGCAGAAGATGCAAGATTTGTTCTTCCGAATGCTGCTGCAAGTTCTCTTGTTGCAAGTTTAAATTTAAGAGAAATGATACATCTTGCAAACTTGAGATTATGTACTCGTGCGCAATATGAAATCAGAACAATGGTAAAAATGATGTGCGACGAGTTAATCAAAGTTGAACCTTGGTTGAAACCATATCTTGTTCCGAAATGTGAAAGATTAGGTTTTTGTGATGAGGCAAAAGGTTGTGGGCGCAAACCTAAAATGGAGGGGATTTAGAATAGTGTAGTTGTGGTAGTGAAAAGCTATGAAAAGATTTTAGCGTAACCAACTCTTCATTACCCAATATTCATTACTCACTAAACGTTATGTTTATTTTCAACCCGATAATAATATCCGTAATACTACTTTGTATTCTCTGCCTATGCAGAGTTAACGTGCTTTTGGCGTTAATTGTAAGTGCAATTGTAGCCGGAAAAGTTGCTGGTATGCACGCAGGACAAATTATGGATGTTTTTATTAATGGGATGGGGCAAAATAGCGAAACTGCATTAAGCTACATTTTACTTGGAACATTCGCAGCAGCTATGGCTCATACCGGATTAGCAGATGTTTTGGCAAAAAGAATTACATTACTAATCAAAAACAACAAATTCATATTACTTTTGATTTTAACCCTTCTTGCTTGTGCATCGCAAAACTTAATTCCTGTGCATATTGCGTTTATTCCGGTAATAATTCCGCCATTAATCCATCTGATGAATAAGCTTAAACTGGATAGAAGGGCAGTTGCTTGCGCATTAGCATTTGGCTTGGTAACACCATATATCGTATTTCCTGCTGGATTTGGGTTAATATTCCAAAGATTACTTGCTGACAATATGACAATAAACGGCATGCCGGTAACTGTTAATGATGTATGGAAATCTGTTTGGATACTTGGTGTGGGATTGTTTTGCGGATTGTTATGGGCAATATTTATTTCATATAGAAAACCTAGAGAATATCAAGATGTTCCATTCCGAGAAGAAAGAAGAAGGTCATTAAGATTTACAGGGAGTCATTACATAACTCTTTTTGCTGCGATTGCAACATTAGGGGTTCAATTATGGACAAAATCTTTGCCGTTAGGAGCTTTAATCGGTTTAACAATAATTTTTGGGACAAGAGCAATTAACCCTGAAAAAATGGATATTTTAATCAATGAGGGAATTGGCTTGATGGGATATGTTGCCTTTGTCATGCTTGTTGCTGCCGGATTTGCAGGTGTATTACAATCGACAGGTTCTATTGATAGTTTGGTGACAGGATTAATTCCATTTATGATGGGTTCAAAACTTGTTGCGGCATTTTTAATGCTAGTGGTTGGATTATTCATAACAATCGGAATTGGAACATCTTTTGGTACAATCCCAATTTTAGCAGTACTATTTGTTCCGATATTCGTGCATTTGGGATTTAATCCGCTAGAAGCAATTGCAGTATTTGCAGCAGCTGCAGCATTAGGAGATGCAGGTTCACCGGCATCAGGAACTACATTAGGTCCAACACAAGGATTAAACGCTGACGGTCAACATGAACATATCAAGGATACTTGTATCCCGACATTTTTGCATTACAACATCCCACTAATATTATTTGCACTTTTAGCAGTGTTGTTATTCTAAGTTGACAAAAACATAGGGTAATATGGTATAATTGAATATCAACGTCTTTAAATTACAAAATTCTTCAAATTGTTCCTTGAAAGGAATAATTATGAAAAAGAATTACAATACCAGCTTCGAAATAAACAAATACATATCAACAACAGGGCTATTTTCAAAAATAGAATTAACTCCTGCTGCAAAATTAACATTACGTGCTATAGCAGATTACTGGAATTACAATAAGGGAATAGCTTTTCCAACTCATTCAACACTTGCACGTAATACCGGCTTGACTGAATTTTCAATCAGAAAAGCTGTAAATGAATTATGCGATAAAAAACTAATTACTAAAACTAAAAAAAATAAAAGATTTTACTACAAATTTACCGCAACATTATTTCGGTTAATGGACATCGAACCGAAAGAACCTTGCGGTAATACCGAAAGAAAATTGCGGTATATACCGCAAGAAAGTTGCGCTAATAATATAATAAAAGAGAATAAAAATACCTCTTTCTTAAATTCTTTTTATGAAGAAGAATGCACAGAAACTGACAAGGACAAAATTCTCTTTGAAAAGCTCAAAGACAATCCAGCATTTGCGAGTATAATCAAAGGTATTAAATCAAGAATGGAGGCTTCTACAACCTAAAAAACGGTATTGCTTTCATTGAGATTGCAAGCTTCCATTTCTCACTGTTTGCAATTACGTATAAATAAAGATCGCGCAACAAGTGTGCGATGACATGTCCTTTTTAACGTTCAACTAATATTTGTCATCGCAGATTTATTCCACAATTTTTAATCATGATTAATAAATTTTGATTAAAAACTATTCCACAGTAACTGATTTTGCAAGATTTCTAGGTTGATCTACGTCTTTTCCTAAAAATTCTGCAATATAGTAAGCTATCAACTGCAAAGGTATCATTGCAATAATTGGAGAGAACAACTCTTGAACATCAGGAACTCTGATTATGTGTTCAAAAAGATAATCCAATTTTTCATCCTTTGAATTTGTTAACGCAATCATTCTCGCATTACGAGCTTTTGCTTCTTCACTGTTAGAAAGAAGTTTCTCATAAACAGAACCGTTCATCAAAATAGAAAGCACCGGCATGGTTTCATCTAACATTGCAATTGGACCATGCTTAAGTTCGCCGGCAGGATAACCTGTTGCATTAATATAACTGATTTCTTTTAGTTTTAATGCGCCTTCTAATGCTGTCGGATAATTTATTCCTCTCGCAATATAGATAAAATCTTTTGTATTTGCATAAACTTTTGCAACTTTTTGAATATCTTCTTTGTGTGCTAAAATTTGTTCAATTTTTTGTGGAAGAACCATCAATTCCGCTTTTAAAGATGTTAAAGTTGAATTGTCAACACTTTCTTTGATTTCAGCCATATAAAGTGATAATAGATAAAACGCCATCAACTGGGCGATATAAGATTTTGTAGCAGCTACAGAAACCTCAATCCCTGCATTAACAGGAATTAAGCTATCTGCTTCTCTTGCCATTGCACTATCAGGTCTGTTTGTAATAATCAAAATATGAGAACCTTTTGCCTTTGCCTGTTTAATTGCCGTCAAAGTATCAGCAGTTTCTCCTGATTGAGAAACTCCAATAACTAGTGTATGTTCATCTGTAACTGTTTTTCTGTAAATATATTCACTTGAAGCTTCTACATCAACTGCAATACCACAGAAGTTTTCAATCAAATACTTACCAATCATTGCGGCGTGTAATGATGTTCCGCAAGCTATGATTTGTATTCTATTCAAATTCTTTAATGTATCTTTATTTAATTTAACTTCGTTTAAAACGATGTTTTCATCTGGAGCATGAAGTCTGCCAACCAAAATATTTCTAATTACATCAGGTTGTTCATGAATTTCTTTAAGCATAAAGTGTTTATACCCCATTTTGCTCAATGCAACGGGTTCCCAAGGAAGAACTTCGACTTTTGCTTTAACAGAATTTCCTTCTACATCAATAATTTCCATGCTATCAGGTGTTAATGTTGCTATTTGATTGTCCTCTAAATAAACCGCTTTGTTAGTATGTTTGATAATTGCAGGAACATCAGATGCCGCAAAATATTCTCCTTGTCCAACACCAACTAACAAAGGCGCATTACGTTTTGTAATAACAAGAGTGTTTTTGCAGTCATTGTGCATAACACAAAGAGCATAAGCACCTTCGATTTCTTTAGTTGCTAACCTTACTGCCTCAGTTAAATCCTTACATACAGAATATTTTCTTGCAACGAGGTGCGCTACTGTTTCTGTATCGGTTTGAGATTTGAATACACAACCTTCTGCTTCCAATTTTTGTCTTAATTCTTTATAGTTTTCAATAATTCCGTTATGAACTACGACCAATCTTCCACAATTACAAGTATGAGGATGAGCGTTCAATAATGTTGGCGCACCGTGAGTAGCCCATCTTATATGGCCAATCCCCATTGTTGATGTATTAAATTCTTTTTCATGTCCTCTCAATTTATCACGTAGATTTTGCAATTTGCCAATTGCTTTATAAACCTTGATATCTTCTGGACACATAACAGCTATACCGGAAGAATCATACCCTCTGTATTCCAATTGTTCCAAGCCATCCATTAATATATCTACAACAGGTTTGTTACCTACATATCCAACTATTCCGCACATAATTTCGCTCTCCAATAATCTGTAACTACCTCACATTATAGCATTGAAATATCTAAATTAAAATATCCTTACAAAAGTTTTACATCTTTGTTGCCAAATTTTAAAAGATAGTATAAAATAAAACATGCGAATTATGTGGGGAAAATTATAATGAAAAAGACTATAGTAATTTTAGGAGCTTTATTAATTGGTTCATGCGCAATGGCAGAAGATGTTTTACTCATCAAAAACATTACTCTTAATAACTTTTGGGATAAGAAAGGTTTGAGTGAAGAAAAAGTTTTGAATGTTGGAAACAAAATTCTTGTAGATAATAAAATACCTCGTCGTATTCCAATTTTTGTAATAAACGATAGCAAAGTTTTAAACGCAACATCAAATGCTTATGATAAAAAGGTTTCTATATATACACCAATGTTTTTGTATATAGACAATGATGATGAATTAGCATTTATTTTGTCACACGAAATTGCGCATTCAGTAGAAGCTTATGGTGGCATGATGAAATATATATCTATGACATCTAATGCCAAAAAATATGAATTAAAAGCTGATTTAAACGGAATTGACTATATGGTTAAATCCGGATATGACCCTATTGCGGCTATTACAATAATGAACAAAATTGCAGGTGAACCGGTTTGGGATTGGGGATTTATGTCTACACATCCAAAAGGTTCTAAAAGATTAATTGCGATGTATAAGTATATTTACGTAAAATATCCGCAATACTTAAATTCCCCACTTACCAAGACAAATTCTTATAAAAACTTTGAATACGCTATGAATAAAGAAATCAAAGAATTTCAGCTAAAACAAAGAAAACGCCAACAAAAACAAGAGGGAGCATTATAATGCTAAAAAACATATTTTTAATATTCTGCTTGATTATATGTGGCTCAATGGTTTTTGCTGAAAATATTCCAATTACCATAATTCCCGCAGTAAAAATATCAACTTGCTACGACGAAACGGAAGTTGGCGACAAGATTAAATTTATAATAACAAAAGATGTTTACAAGCATGGAAATTTGTACATAAAAAAAGACACGCCTATTTATGGATTGGTAGATTTTGTCAGTGACAATGGTTGGTATTATGACAATGCACAAATAGATTTTAAAGAGTTTAGGACCAAAACCGTTGATGGTAAATTAATAACAATAACTTCTCCATTATCAATAAACGGCTTTGATATTTTGAAGTACAAGAATAAACGTATTGCACAATATATCGGTTACTGTGGAATACTATTCAGAGGAAAAGAAGTAGAAATCATCCCACCTCAAGACAAAATTGAATTTGAGATTTATGCAGAAGATTAAGTTTATACAAATATTAAAAAATATTTATGCAAAAAAAAAGTTGCCTTAGAGAGGCAACATTAAATAAACACGAGGATATTAAGAGAGAGAGTATAAAATAAAATCTTTTTCCTTTAATCTCATTCAAAACCTTTGATGAACTTGATTAATTTTTAATATCCAATTATTTGTTTTTCCAATCAGTAACTTTTGATTTCCCTTACTCTTATATAAAGTATTTTTGTTTTGAAGAATTGACTTTTTGGTTTCAATTATTAAGTTTTCGTTACATAAAACTTTTTATTGTCACAAATTATAAAATATGCTACAATTTTCTATATAACCAGAAAGGATAATTATGTCTGAAAACCACACAAATACTAAGTTTAATATTATATCATTCCTAAAAAAGGCTGTTGCTGTAGGTGCTTCTGACGTTCATTTACAAGTAGATGAGCATCCGGCAATTAGAATTGACGGAAAAATTACCAAAGTTGACATGCCTGTATTAACAGAAGATGATATCTCAATTGCTTATGATATCTTGCTCCCTACTCACTTTAAAGGAAAAGTTAACTCAGTATTTGATTTGGATTTTGCGTATGAAATTCACGGAGTTTCTCGTTTCAGGGTAAACTTGAGCCGTCAACTAGGTAAAAGTGCGCTTGTTATCAGGACAATTCCTTATTGTATAAGACGTGTTGCGGAATTAATGTTGCCGGAATCAATTGAACAATTTGCTACTCTTAATAATGGTTTGGTATTGATTACAGGACCTACCGGTTCCGGTAAATCAACAACAATCGCATCTTTGATTGATTATATTAATATTAACTATCCAAAACACATTATTACAATTGAAGATCCGGTTGAATTTATCTTTACGAACAAAAAATCACTTGTTTCTCAAAGACAGGTTTTAATTGATACACCATCTTTCCCTGATGGTATTAAATATGCCTTAAGACAAGACCCTGACGTTATATTTATCGGTGAAATAAGAGATAAGGATACTGTAACTGCTGCGCTTAAAGCTGCAGAAACAGGTCACTTGGTATTTGCAACTATTCACACGAACGATGCAATCCAAACAGTTAACAGAATTGTTAACATGTATGAACCGTCTGATAGAGAATTTGTTAGAGGACAGTTGGCTTCCATTTTAAGAGGAACTGTTTCCCAAAAACTTATCCCAATTTCTAATGGAACAGGTAGAAGACCGGCATGTGAAGTTTTGGTTGTAACACCAACGGTTAAAGACTTTATTGAAAAAGACAAATTAGAAGAAATCTATGAACTTGTTAAGAAAGGTTCGTTCAATAATATGATTACAATGAATACATCATTGTACAGATTGTATGAACAGGATTTGATTACGGAAGATGATGCAATGTCTTACTCTGACAACAAAAACGAATTACAACAAATGTTCAGAGGAGTATTTCACGGCACATTCGGTCCTTCTGGCAAATAGATTTATTCTATATTTTGGGAGAAATCAATTAAAAAGCACAAATTTGTGTAAAAAATTAGCGTAAGAGATAGTTGAATGAACAATTTTGTAACAGATGCAATTAATTTGAAAGCTTACAATTTGAGTGAAGCAGACAAAATTATTGTCATGTATTCAAAAGACAAGGGCTTAATCAGAGGCGTTGCAAAAGGTGTAAAAAAGCCAAAGAGTAAATTGGGTGCAAGAATGGATTTGCTTGTAGCCAATAAACTTATGTTGTATAAAGGTAAAAACCTTGATAGAATTTGTCAGGCAGAAGCTCTAAATACATTTCATAAAACTCGCCAAAATATGGATAAAATCTTTTATTCTATGTATATAACTGAAGTTGTTAACAATTTTGGAGTTGAAGACGATCCGTGTTCTAAAGAAATTTATGAGCTTTTGTATAAGGTTTTGGATAAGATTTCTAATGCAGAAAATTCTATAGAAATTATGATTTCTGTTATAAAATTTCAATTAAAAATGATGCAGATTTCGGGATTAGGAGTGGAGTTAGATAATTGTCTTTGCTGTGGTGAGCCAATTAAAGATGAAAACATGTATTTTTCTTCTCAAATGGGTGGAATTTTATGTATTAATTGCAATGAAAAATATCATTTACATAATATTATGCACTATAAGTTGAGAGATTTTCTAAATTCTTGTCTTGATAACGATTTTGACTTCGTTTCGGAATACGACCGAAAAGCTAATGATAAGGTGTGCAGTGTTTGCTTTGAACTTTTGAAAGAATATATAAATGTACATTCTTCTAAAAAATTCAATTCAACGGATATTTTGCAGGAAATTAAGTAGGGAGGAAATTTATGTTTAAAAACTTATTTGATTTGTCTGTAAAACGTACAGGGTTTGAAATTTTTGGGTTTTACATTGTTTATTCAATATTTGGAGCAATTGTTGCAGGGATAATTTGTGGTTTTTTAATTGCGACTGTTCACCCGGAAATCAAGACAGTCCAGGAGGCAACTCGTCTGGCTGTAAAATATGCACCGGTTTTGGCAATGGCTTATGGTTTGATTATTTCATTAGCGATTGTGAAAGCAAAGAATATTTTTAACTCTTTTAATGCAGTTTTATTGATGATTATATCTGTTCCTTTGTTGTTCTTTTTTGGATTATCTTTAGGTTTTATACCTGTGGCATTTTTGACCGGAATTGATGCAAAAAATTAATTAATAATTAATTTCAATGACTTTTTCAAAAACCACGTTAAAATATAATTATAGATATTTTGAAAAAAGGAGTTGAGGTTTTATGCCTGATTTTGAAAAGTTTACGAATTATTCTCAAGAGTTGCTAAACTCTGCCGGAGCAGTAATGCAAAGCCATAAAAACTCTGAATTACAACCGGCGCACATTATGCTTGCGATGATAAAAGGCGAGGGTATTATTAGAGATTATTTAACAGAATTAAAACTGTTAAATCAAAATTTCATCAATAAGATTTCACAAATGGTAAATTCTTATCCGACAATTTCTGGTCCTCCGTCTGGTCAAGTTTATTTGTCAAATGAAACATATAGACTACTTGATCTGGCGGCAGTGCAAGCTCAAGAATTGAAAGATGAATTTGTTAGTGTTGAGGATATTCTACTTGCAATGACAAAGCTTGATGGTAGTGAAATCCAGTCTGTATTAAAGACTTATGGAGTAGATGCTAACAAAGTTTTAAATGTAATGAAGAAAATTAGAGGTAATAAAAAAGTGGATAATAAAAACGCAGAAGAAAATATGAAAGCTTTGGAAAAATTTTCAACTGACTTAACCGCTCTAGCAAGAAAAGGAAAATTAGACCCCGTAATTGGTAGAGATGAAGAAGTTAGACGAATAATCCAAGTTTTGAACAGGAGAACTAAAAATAACCCTGTTTTAATAGGTGAACCAGGTGTTGGTAAAACAGCTATAGTAGAAGGTTTGGCTCAACGTATAGTTAGAGGTGATGTTCCTGAAAGTTTGAAAGATGTAAAACTTGTTTCACTTGATATGGGAGCTTTGGTAGCTGGTGCCAAATTTAGAGGTGAATTTGAAGAACGCTTGAAGGCAGTATTGAAAGAAGTCGAAGATTCTAACGGTGAAATCGTTATGTTTATTGATGAATTGCATACTGTAGTTGGAGCCGGTGCTACAGAAGGCTCTATGGATGCAGGTAATTTGTTGAAACCGATGCTTGCTCGTGGCGTTTTGAGAACAATTGGAGCAACAACAGTAAATGAATATCGTAAATATATTGAAAAAGATCCTGCCTTAGAAAGACGTTTTCAACCAGTTTTAGTTGGAGAACCGTCAGTTGAAGATACAATTTCTATCTTGCGTGGCTTGAAAGAAAAATATGAAGTTCATCATGGGATAAGAATTTTGGATAGTGCGCTTATTGCAGCCGCAAAACTTTCTGATAGATATATTACAGATAGATTTTTACCGGATAAAGCAATCGATTTGATTGATGAGGCAGCTTCTTCATTGAGAATTGAAATTGATTCTATGCCGGAAGAAATTGATAAAATGATGCGTCAAAAAATCCAATTCGAGATTGAACGAGAAGCCTTGAAGAAAGAAGATGACGACGATGCCAAAGCAAAAGTTGAGGATTTGACAAAACAAATCAATGAACTAGAAGGCAAAATCGGTAAACTTAAAGCTCAATGGGAGCAAGAAAAAGCTTCTATTACAGGCGAAGCCGGTATTAAAGAAGAAATTGAACATGTAAAAACTCAAATTGATGAAGCAGAACGCAACACTGATTTGCAAACCGCTGCAGAATTGAAATATGGCAAACTTCTTGAACTTGAAAAGCAATTAAAAGCCGTTCAAAACAAAGAAAAGACCGACAACAAACTTCTTAAAGAAGAAATTACAGATGATGATATTGCCAATGTTGTTAGTAAATGGACAGGTATTCCAGTAACAAAACTTGTTGAAAGTGAAAAACAAAAATTGTTGAATATGGAAGATATACTTCACAAACGATTAGTAGGTCAGGAAGAAGCAGTTGATACGGTAGCGGATGCTATTCGTAGGGCAAGATCAGGATTAAAAGATCCAAAACGCCCTATCGGTACTTTCTTGTTCTTAGGACCAACAGGTGTGGGTAAAACAGAACTTGCCAAATCATTAGCAGAATTTATGTTTAATGATGAGGATGCCTTGATCCGTATTGATATGTCAGAATATATGGAAAAACATAACGTTTCAAGATTGGTCGGAGCGCCTCCGGGATACGTCGGCTATGATGAAGGTGGTCAATTGACAGAGGCTGTTCGTCGTAAACCTTATTCAGTTGTTCTTTTCGATGAAATTGAAAAGGCTCATCCGGATGTATTCAACATTATGTTGCAAATCTTTGATGATGGGAGATTAACTGATAGCAAAGGCAGAACAGTTGATTTCAAAAACACTTTAATAATAATGACTTCAAATATAGGAAGTGATATTATTCTTGAAAACACACTTAACTCTTTGGGAAATCCTCAATCATTTGATGATACTAAAGAAAAAGTTATGGAAGTTTTGAGAAGTCGTTTCAAACCGGAATTTCTAAACAGAATTGATGAAACAATCTTCTTTAGAGCCTTGAATATGCAAGATTTAACAAAAATTGTCGATATTCAAATGGATTATTTGAGAAAATTGTTAAAAGATCAAGAAATTGATTTTGAAATCACTCCTGAAGCAAAAGAATTTCTTGCAACACGTGGCTTTAACCCTGTATATGGTGCAAGACCATTAAAACGTGTAATTTGTCAATTGATAGAAAACCCATTATCTAAACAGATATTGGCACAAAAATTCTTACGAGGCGATAAAGTCATAATAGATGTAGATAACGACGAAATCGTATTTAGAAAATAATTAAATTTAATTTAGAAAAGTTGTGGCGGGATTGATATCCCGCCCTACTATTTATAACAATACTTTGACTTTAATACTTATGCAACATTGCTACTTCTTCTACATATTTAACGGCATAAACTGCCGCAATTGCTCCGTCTGAAGCTGCGGTTATAACTTGTCTTAATGGCGTATTACGAACATCTCCAACTGCAAAAACACCATCAACAGAAGTTGCCATTGTTGCATCAGTCCTGATAAAGCCATTTCTATCCTGCTCTAATTGTCCGCTAAAATCCGTCACATTTGGAACAATTCCGATATAAGGAAACACTCCATCAGTTACCAGAATTGTTTCGGTTTCTGTCTTAACATTTTTCAAAACAATTGAATTAACGGTGTTTTCTCCTCTAATTTCTTGTACAACACTATCCCAAACAAATTCTATTTTATTATTTTCGAAAGCTCGTTTTTGTATTATCTTGTCAGCCCTTAACTCATCTCTCCTATGTATAACGTAAACTTTTGAGGCAAATTTTGTCAAGTACATGGCTTCTTCAATCGCAGAATTTCCACCACCTACAACTGCTACAATTTTATCTTTGTAAAAAGCTCCATCACAAACGGCACAATAACTTACACCTCTACCAATAAATTCTTTTTCTCCATTAACCCCCAGTTTCATTGGTTGTGCGCCTGTCGCAATAATAATAGTTTTGGCAGAAAATTCAAATTCTTTTGTATAAATCTTTTTTGCCAACAAATCAATTTTTTCAATTTCCTGCATAGGAAATTTCTTAACTCCAAATTGGTCAGCATGTTCTTCAAATTTTTCCATCAAATCGTACCCACCAATTACCTGAAATCCTGGGTAATTTTCTAATTCCAAATAATTTGAAGGTTGCCCTCCGAACATGTTTTTGTCAATAATTGCAGTAGATACCGCACCCCTTGCAGCATAAATAGCAGCAGAAAGACCGGCTGGTCCTCCACCCAAAATAATCGTATCAAAACTTAAATTTTCCATAACCTAATTCCCTGTAATGCTTGTACCTGAAATCTTTTCTCCAGCAAGAAGATAAATTGCAGTATCTTTTTTAATCAACGAATTATCTCTGATAGAAAAAGTTTCAAGCGTAATATAATTCACACCCGTAAACTTATCTCCGTTGAGTTTTAAATCCACTGTATCGGTAAGTTTTTTGTTTCCATCGTAATCCCCTGTTTTTGTAAATCTTATTAAATTTCCGTCTACATAATCCAGTTTTACAGTGGCATTAGCTCCTGAAAACGGGTTTTCTAAATAAATGACGTTACCGGTGCGAGATAAGTTCCAAAAATCTACTGCTTGAGGTTTAAAATATGCAGAACCAGATTGCTTATCAAGCTTTGCGACAACTCTCCAACTTCCATAAAAAGAATTTGGAATACTATCAACAGTCGAAATACCTGCTTTTAAGGTTTCTGCCAAAACAGGAAGTCCGATAAACAAAATTAACATAACAAATATTTTTTTCAACATATTTATCATTTAATTATTTTACAACAATTTTCAATATTTTGCACATATAAAACAAAAATAGCCAAATTATACTATATCATAGCCATTTTGGCTTGCAATGATTGCGCAGATTCTTCATAACCCGCTCTACCCATCAAGGCGTATGTATAATTTTTAGCCTGTTCAACACCCGGTTGGTTAAATGTATTGATATTGTACAATTCTCCTGCAATGGCAGTTTGAACCTCCAACATATAAAGCAATTGAGCAACATTATAACCATCAACTTTATCCAAAGTAATTGTTACATTTGGCCTGTTGTAATCAGTTAAAGCAACTTTTGTTGAATCAGCTTCTGCGTTCATCAACTGATTAATTGTTTTTCCTCCCAAATATCCAATACCGGTGTATTCAAAGATATTAGGAATTTCTAAATTATTGTCAAATTCACCAACTCTAATAAAGTTGATAACCTTGTCATTTGGCCCTTCGTTGTACAATTGAATTTGTGAGTGTTGATCCGTTGCACCTAGTGCCTTAATAGGTGTTGGACCAATATGTACATCATTCCCGTCTTTATCTTTATTTTTGCCCAAAGATTCTGCCCATAATTGAACATACCAATCAGAAACATATTTCAAACGACTTGAATAAGGCATCATTACAGACAAATTCTTACCTTTTTGCGTATCCATCAAATAATGAATCAGAGCATTTTGAGCTGCAATATTTTCATTGATATCAGTGTTTTTCAAAGCTAAATCCATATCCTTGATACCATTCATAATTTCATCAATATCAATTCCGACAAGCGCAAGCGGAACTAAGCCGACTGCTGAGAACACAGAAAATCTCCCGCCAACATCATCTGGAACAACAAAAGTTTTATATCCTTCTTGTTCTGCAATTTGTCTTAAAATACCTGTTTTTTTATCTGTTGTAGCAACTAAATTATATCTGTAATTTGAACCCAATTCTTGTTCAAGAATATTTTTAACAATCATAAACTGCGACATTGTTTCTGCTGTCGAACCTGATTTTGTAATAACGTTAACAAGAGTTTTTTTCAAATCTATAACTTCAAACAAACCTGTAATAGTGTCAGGGTCAATATTATCAAGAAAGAAGATACGAGGTAAACCATTTCTTTGTTCAGGAGTAAGCAAATTCCAATAAGGTTTCAACAAAGCTTCTGACAATGCCATTCCACCTAATGCAGAACCACCAATTCCCAAAACAAGAATATTATCAAAACGCCCTTGAACCATAGAGGCATATTCTTTTACGTACCAAAGAGTTTCTTCATTATAGCCTAAGTTCATCCACTGCAACCACTGACCGGGTTTGTCTTTTCTTTTGTTCAAATCAGAAATGATATGAGCAATAGCATCTTTATATTTTGCAAATTCTTCTTGAATATTTAACCCATTATCGTTCCCAATAATATTTGCGTCAGTATTACGGTAGTCTAGTCTAATCATCTTTACTCCTTAAAATACCCTATCTCTCTCTTAATTAATAAGTACACTTTATACACTTATTATATCTTGTAAAGATTTGAATACAAGGTAATACGGGAGTTTTTAATAATTGTTTACCATGGATAATCGCTCTTTATTTCCCAAAAGCTGCTTTTCGTGAGAAGTGAAAAGTGAAACGTGAAAAGTCCATATCAGGATGAATAAGTGAATGGTGAGTGGTGAGTGGTGAATAGTGAATAGATCGTATCAGTAGAATTATTACCCTCTCTCGCATGCGTAACTCGTTTCACTTGAGCGCTTGCTCTCTCTCCCAAGAGAGAGTACTTTTTTAGCAAAACATGTCATTACGCACTTGTTGCGCAATCTTTTAAGAGCGCAATATTGATAAAATTTTACCAACCATGCGATACTTCGGACTATTGTCCTCAGTATGGCAATTTTTATTTCCGAAATTGCCTAGCTACTTTTTACACCCCAACTTTAGTTTTTTGCATTCTTTTGCTTTTTTGTTTTTCTTCAAGACGTTTTTGACTATAGCCGTATGTTGCATAAATCGCTACTCCGATTAGTAACCACAATGGGAAGTATAGCGACGATGTAGTTAAAAATTTCATAGAAAATACCATCAACCCGCCACAAGTAATTATTCCCAAAATTGGGAATACAGGTGAAAACGGAACTTTAAACGGTCTATGTCTATCCGGATCTGTTTTCCTCAAAATCAGAACTGCAATACAAATTATAATAAACGATGTAAATGTTCCAAAATTACACAATTCAGCTGAAATGTTCAAATCCATAAATAAAGCACATATTATAACCACAATCCCTGAAATCCAAGTTAAAACATGCGGAGTTCTATATTTTTTATGAATTAATCTCAAAGATTTCGGCAAAAATCTATCTCTGCTCATTGCGTACAAAATTCTTGTTGTCCCCAATTGGTAAATCAATAGAACTGAAGTTAATGCACACAATGCACCAATAGAAATTAAACCTGCAAACCAATTCATTCCAATTGCACGCATAGCATGTGCTATCGGAGCTTGGATATCAATATGTCCAAGAGGTACATTTCCTGTCAAAACAAGGGCAACACACACGTACAAAATTGTACATATAATAAGCGTTCCCAAAATTGCAATCGGTAAATCTCTTTGCGGATTTTCAGTTTCTTCTGCTGTTGTCGAAATCGCATCAAATCCAATATATGCAAAAAAGATTAAAAATGCGCCCATAAATACACCTTCAAAACCGTTTGGTGCAAAAGGAACCCAGTTTTCAGGTTTTACATAAAACGCACCAACTACAATAAAAGATATAATCATGAACATATTCACGCCAACCATAATACTTGCAAATCTTGTTGACTCTTTAACTCCCTTAATCAAAAGAATAGTTAAAAGTAACACAATTACCATAGCAGGAATATTTATAGCCACAGGTATTTTGTCAAATAAATATGGCATTTGCGTATGCGGGTCTAATCCAAACTTATCACAATATGAAAGCATGTATCTATAATCTGTTCTTAACCATAATGGATAGTTAACAATAAAATCAGGTAAAATATGCTTAAAACCTTTTAAGAACTGAACAAAATATCCAGTCCAAGCACATGCAACAGTAATATTTCCAATTGCATATTCAAGCATTAAAATCCAACCAACCATCCATGCCATAAATTCACCCATTGTAGCATACGTGTATGTATAAGCACTTCCGGCAACCGGTATCATTGCAGCAATTTCGGAATAACAAAGAGCTGAAAAAACGCATGCTACTGCAGCCAACACCATTGAAATTACAATAGCAGGGCCTGCTCCTGCACTTTCAGGTCCGCCTTGAATTGCAGAACCAATAATTGTAAAAATACCAGTGCCAACAACTGCACCAATACCTAAAACAATTAGGTCAAATACGTTCAAAGTCTTTTTCAATTCAGACTTTTTGCTTACAGCTATCAATTCATCGGGGCTTTTCTTTTTTAAAGCATTTTGTATTATAGATTTTAATTCCATTATTTCATCATTTCTTGTTTTTTTAGTTCTACTTTTTCAAGGTGTATTTTGTTTTCATTAAGTCTGTTTTTAACAAAACCATATAACAAATAAATTATTGCACCGAAACCTAACCAAACAGGGAACAACAAAGCTGAACCTGAAGGTTGCATTGATTTGTAAATCATCAATCCGCCACAACAAATTATCCCCAAAATTGGAGTAACAGGTGAAAACGGAACTTTGAATGGTCTCGGTCTTTCGGGGTCAGTTTTTCTTAAAATTAAAACTGCAACACACACAATTATGAAAGATGTAAATGTTCCGTAATTGCAAAGTTCTGCTGCAACATCAAGATTAAGAGTTAAAATACCTACAACTGCTAAAATCCCAACAGTCCAAGTCAAAAGAGCCGGTGTGTGGAATTTAGGGTGTAATTTTTGAAATCTCTGAGAAATGAAATGATCTCTGCTCATTGCATACAAAATTCTGGTTGCAGCCATTTCTAACACTAATAAAACAGATGTTAAGCCTGCCAAAGAGCCTATTGAAATCAAACCGGCAGCCCAATTCATTTTTAGCATAGACATGCAATAAGCCATTGGAGCTTTCAAAAATGCTAACGGAACAGCACTTGATGTATCTTGTAAACCTGTTAATACAAGTGCAACTGAAACGTAAACAATTGTTGTTATGATTAATGAACCGATAATACCAATCGGTAAGTCTTTTTGAGGATTTTTACATTCTTCTGCTGCCGTAGCCAAAGCATCAAAACCGATGTATGCAAAGAATATTAAAAACGCACCGGCAAAAATTCCGGCAGCACCATTCGGTGCAAATGGAACCCAGTTATCAGGTTTTACAAAGAAAGCTCCAGCAACTACAAATAAAGCAATTACCGCCAACTTAATAAAAACCATAACTCCTGCCATCTTAGTAGAATCTTTTGTGCCTTTAACCAAAATCATTGTTGTTAAAAGTACTACTATAATTGCAGGTAAATTTATACAAATTGGTATTCCAAACAAAGTTGGAATATGAATAGAAGCGTCAGCCGCAGCAATTTTTGCAGCAGAGAAACTGTCGTTTACAAGCCAAACTGCAGGATGAGCCAACCATGCCGGTAAAACATGTTCAAATCCACTCAAAAATTGCACAAAGTGGTTTGACCAAGCACAAGCAACGGCAATAAAGCCAATCGCATATTCCAGCATCAAAACCCAGCCAACCATCCAAGCCGCAAATTCTCCCAATGTTGCAAATGTATAAGTATAAGCACCACCTGCAACAGGAATCATCGTTGCAAACTCAGAGTAGCATAGTGCAGAGAATATACATGCAAAAGCAGCAATTATCATAGAAATAATAAGCGCAGGACCTGCACCTAAAGAAGAACCGTCAGCACTTCCTGCTGCAGCAATACCTACAACTGCAAATATTCCAGATCCTATAATTGCACCTACACCAAGAATTATTAAATCAAAAACTCCAAGAGTTTTTTCTAATCCTTCTGCTTTTGCTTCAGCTAACATCTCGTCAGGATTTTTAATTCTAGTAATAGTTTTCAAAAAGTTGCGAGTAAATGTCGCACGGTGAAATTTTTCAGCCATTCATTTTCCTTATGTTTAGTTGTTTACAGTATAAATTTATTATTTACAAAGAGGGAAACCCATCTCTTTTCTTTGTTCAACGTATAATCTTGCAACTGCAGATGCCATTGTTCTAACTCGGTTGATAAAGTTAATTCTTTCATCTTTACTGATTACACCTCGAGCATCCAAAAGATTGAATGTATGAGAGCATTTTAGAACGTAATCATAAGCTGGCAATACAAGTTTTGCGTTAATACAATTATCGACTTCTTTTTGATATAAATCAAATGCCGTAAATAAAGCTTTTGCATCACTAACTTCAAAATTGTATTTAGATTGCTCAATTTCGTTTTGTAAGAAGATTTCTCCATATTTTAATGTATCGTTCCACATAATATCGTAAACGGATTCTTTGTTTTGAAGATACATTGCAATACGTTCCAATCCGTAAGTTAGTTCCAGTGCAACAGGTTTAACCTCAACACCTCCAACTTGTTGGAAGTAAGTAAATTGGGTAATTTCCATACCATCAAGCCAAACTTCCCAACCAACACCGGCAGCACCGAGTGTTGGAGATTCCCAGTTATCTTCAACGAATCTAACATCATGCTCTTTAAGGTCAATTCCCATAGCTTCCAAACTTTTCAAATAAAGTTCTTGAGCGTTATCAGGTGAAGGTTTCAAGATAACTTGAAATTGATAATAATGTCCCAATCTGTTAGGATTTTCGCCATATCTTGCATCAGTTGGTCTTCTGCAAGGCTCAATCATTGCTGTATGCCAAGGTTCAGGTCCTAATGAACGCAAGAAAGTTGCAGGGTTCATAGTAGATGCACCTTTTTCGATATCATAAGGTTGTTGAATTATGCAACCATAATCTGACCAAAATTTTTGTAAATTAAAAACCAGTTCTTGAAAATTTAATGCCATAACATATTCCAATATATTGTACTAATTACACTTATTTGCATGCATAAAAATTTCTGTTTTACAGCGTGCTTATCCATGCTACGACGAACATAGCAATATTGCAAATTTTATGTTAAAAATAATTAAGGTAATATTTTGCAAAAAGGAGAACACATGGCAGATAATATTATAATATTTTCAGGCAAACAATATGCAGGCAAAGATACTGCTGCAAAAATAATGCTTGATAAAATGCCAAATTACAGAAGATGCGCAATGGGTGATATAATTAAATTGACATATGGAGCGCAAAAAGGTTTGACATATGATGAAATTGAGAAGAACAAAGCGAAATATCGTTCTGATTTAATTGTTTTAGGTAACTGGGGAAGGGAACAAGATCCGGATTATTGGTTAAAGAAAATTATTAAACAAAAAGGTAATATTATAGTTACAGACGTTAGAGTTCCACACGAATATGAAGTTTTTAAAAATGCAGGAGCTATTACAATAAGAGTAGAAGCAACCAGAGAAACTCGAGCTAAAAGAGGGCAATTGGTCGGTGAAAACGATATCACAGAAGTCGGTTTAGATAACGAAAAGAATTGGGATTACATAATCGACAACAATTCTACTTATGAATATTTAAAATCACAAGTTGAAAAGATTATAGATGAGATTAAATAGACTTGATTTATTACTATCTTAATGGCAAATAAACTTTTTTAAGAGGTAATAATATTTTCCCCTCTGCGGAGAAATTGTCGTAATGTAAAGAAATTAAATTCGCTAAATCATCAATATCCAATAATTTTAAAGGAACATTTGAGCGTTCAGCTTCATATTTTGCATCTTTAGAAAAACCTCCAGTACTAATATATAAGCATTTATCTGAGGGTTTTCTTCCTCCTGTAAAAGCTCTGATATCTTGAGAACTCATAGAACCTTTACGATGTTTTACTTCAGCGTAAATTCTAGGTTCTTCTAAACCCAAACCATCTTTAGACGCAAAAACATCAATACCTCTATCAGCACCCTTTTTGGTTCTTTGAGCAATATATCCCATAGAATTTAAGATTTCTTTTACCAATTCTTCCATTTCATCAGCATCCAAGCTTTGAATAAAATCTTTGAGAATTTCTTTTGAATTTTCAATTAGCATTAAAGCATTTTCATTATTTTCTTCTTTTATTAAATTTGAATCTTTTTTTATTTGTTTTTTAGAATTTAGTAAATCAAAAATTTCTTTTTCCTGTTCTTTCTTTAATTGGAATAAAGTATGGGTTGACCCTAATGAATTTTTTAAGTCATTTGATAGCAAATCACGTGATATTTGTTCTGAGAACCATTGGACTTTTCTAGTTTGCGGACAATCAATTATTTTAGAATTATAAGAATAATCACTTATAATTTTTCCAACATAATAATTTCGAGAAGATGGTTCATATGTAATAACAAAATCCCCAATATTCATCTTATTTACAAAATTATTAATCATTCCCGCCCAAGTTGGAATACTTTTTTCTTTTGTTGGATAAGTTTCTAAAAGAACTTTTTTTATTTCTGTTAGGTCAAAATTACTAAAGTTTGTTTCTAAACACCACCCTAAACCAACTATAGATTTTGATAAAAAAGTGTCAATAAACTCACCATTACTACTTCTTACAAACCATAATTTTTCCATGAACTTCTCCTTTGGAATAATTCTAGCATGAATATATTCTAATTACGCTGATTTTAATTTAATATCGCATTCATAACCTAAACCACGAATAAGTTTAATTGCAGTATCTATTCGTGGTGTTATTTTTCCATTCAAAATTTCAGATAAATTTCCTCTATCAATATCACTCACCTCAGCTAAACGTTTTATCTCTCCTCTACCTCGAGATTTAACTACTTTAGTAAGAGTTTGCACAAAATAGTCTATATTTCCATCATTTAAAAACTCTTGCAATGATAATTCCAGCCATTGTTTTTGAAAATCAGCATCTTGCAATTTTTGTTGCAAATGTTCTTCAAAATTCGGTGCATTTTTTAGATATTCTAATTGTTTATCATTTAAGTTCATATTTAAAATTCCTTTATTTTATTTCCATAAATTCTTTATAATATATATTCGCCTGATTTATTACTTTCTTTTGGTCTTTCTTTTCACTCCCCGCAAAGAAAATAATTAATGTATCTGCTAAATCTAAATAGTAAATTCTATACCCTTTACCAAAATCCATTCTTAATTCGGAAAGTTCAGATTTTTGGAGTTGCTTATGATCGCCATACAAGCCAAGTTCTAATTTTTCAATTCGTTTTAAAACTCTTGTCTGAATTGATTTATCTAAATCTTCAAACCAATCCAAATAAGGACAAACTCCAGTTTTGGTATAATAATATTTAATCTGTTTTTGCATAGGTTTACCTAACTATTATTATGTCGGTTAATCCGACATTTGTCAAGTGTATTTAATATTATTTTTACATCTACAAAAATCGAAATAAAAAAAGCGCTCTTTTGTAAGAGCGCTGAATAATATTTTATATAAAATTAAAAATAAAACTAAATTAGACCATTCCTTCTTTTACGGCTTTTACTGCTGCTTGAACTCTATCATTTACGCACATCTTTTGCAAAATAGAGCAAACATGAGCTTTTGCCGTATGGACACTTACTATCAATTCTTTAGCAATCTCGGTATTGCTTTTACCGGAAACAAGATGTTTTAGCACTTCAAATTCTCTTTCAGTTAAAGGAACGCAACCTTCTGCATGAGATTTATTTGGAAGTATTCCGACATTATCAACCTTTGGCAAAGAATTTAGTGTCATTTGTGCAACCATTGGATCAATCCAACAAACACCTGTAGAAACATCTCTTACAACATCTGCAAGTTTGTTAGGATCTATATCTTTTAAACAATAGGCACTTGCGCCTGATGTTAGAGCTGCCAAAACTTCTTCACTTCTATCATGTGATGTTAAGGCAATAATTTTTGATTCAAAGTGCATTTCCTTACACTTAACCATTGCTTCAATTCCGTTCATGCCAGGAAGCCCTAGGTCCATTAAAATTACATCAGGCTTATATCTTTCTATTAATTTAAGACCTTCAATTGCATCTTCTGCTTCTGCAACCACATTAATATCTTTATTTGCATTCAATGCGCATCTCAAACCTACTCTTGTCAGTTTAAAATCCTCTACAATAATTACACTAATCGGCTTTTTCTCTGTTTCTTCTGCGTTTTGCGTCATCTTAGAACCCCACTTTCGTAAATAATTGTTCTCCTTTTGCTAACACAATTATATTTAAGGACAATAATTGTCATTAATCCATTACCCAATAGGATAATATTGAGGTTTTTAAATAAATTTTTATTTATTTATTATTATGCTATAATATTTACACACATGATATAGGGAGAGTGTAAAAATGTTAGAATTTCTTTTCGGTAAAAAAGATAACTCAGTTGCTATTGATAAAAAAATCAATGAAATATATAGTTCATTAAAAAAAACTTATCCATCTGAGAATATTTCAGATGAAAGAAAAGCTGAATTAGGAAAATTAATCAAAGAAAACGGCTACCTTCCGTATCCGTATATAAAAGCTTTAGAAGAACTTACACCGGAAGAAATCTTATTTGGATTGGAAATCAAATGGCAAGATAACAAAATTTTTGCTGACGGAAAATTTTCTTTTGCCAATAATAAAGTAAGTGTTCTTGCAAGAAATGGAATAAAAAATTCTGCATGGATGCAAAAAGAAGGACATGATATTAAATTAATCAACCTTGCGGGATTAGGTGATGGAAACAAAACTAAAGAAACAGGAAAGTTTATTGACTGGTTAAGACAATTGTTAATTCTTCCAACTGGAAATTTAAACAATGGAATTTTTAATACAACAATTTATCTTATTCCGTTCCATCCGAGAGAATTTGGTTGTGCATATTTACCAAAAAGTTCCGAAATTAGCGAAAAACTTTTTGATGAAAATATCGAAAAAATTACCGGTATGGATGCTAAAGAACAAGTTAAGACATTTATTACACTATCTCAACTTGCCGGTCATCCGGTAATTTATGATATTTTACCGCAGACAGGACGATTTTCTAAAGCAGTTCTTGCAAATCCAGAAATCGCAAGATGGTTTGATATCAACTTCTTGAATAAAGAACTTGAAGCAAACATTGAAAGAATTGCGAAAAATATGCCAGAATCTTTTGAAGAAGAAGATATTGAATTAGTAAAAAATATCTACAAGGATTCTCAAAACGGTTCATCTGGAGATTTGAGTTCGCATTTTAAAAACATTTATGACACCTTTGATAGTTTGATGACTGAATCTAAGAAAAAACTCTCAAGTGCAATGTTACAAAGAGCAAATCAAGTTAAATTGCAAAAAAGAGCAAGAGATGTAGTTGCGAGAGTTCATGCTTTTAAACCAAATCAAAAACTAACTGAAAACGATATCACAAAGCAAATTGATACAATTCAAGAACTTATGAATGAAGGTTTGTGGCCGGCTCCGGGTGGAGCGTGGTGTTCTGCCGGAGGACCTGTTTACGACAAGATGAGTGAATGTGGCGGATATCCGACATTCAAACATTATGATTATAAAGGAGAAGATGTTACGGGGTTTGCAAACCTTGACTGTCAAACTCCATATTATTTCTGTTTTTTGGAAAACGGAACTTTAAATAAACCTGTAATTGAATATTTTGTTGATTATATGATAAAACTTCAAGCTGAATACAATTTTGACGGATTTAGAGTTGATCATATCGACCATATTGTAGACAAAGTTTCCGAAAACAACGGTAGACCTATTAGCTATCGTGCGCCAAGAGCTGTTTTGGGCAAACTTAACAGAACTATGAAAAGTAAAATCCCATACTTTGGAACACTTGCCGAATATATGTTGTGGGATGATTTCTTGAAAGAATATCATAAGGATATGAGTTTTGACGTTTTATGGGGAAATGATATTGTTTCTCAATCAGAAAAAACTCCTGAAAAGATAATGGAAGATAATCAGCATCTTACAAATTACAATGTTAATTTTAAAAAAGGTGAAAAACTTTCAATTCTAAAAACATATAACAATCAAGATGGTGAATTTAGATGTATTGACCAATATCCTGGACAATTGAGTGAAACAGGAGCTTTGTACAAGTGGTTTAAATATAAGTTTCTTCCGGGTGGAAAATTTGCGCAAAGACCTATGTTATACGTTGATGGAGATGAAAGCTTTACAAAACGTGGAATTGAAATGGTTATTGGGGAAGAAATCGCTATGCCTAGAGAAAAACATTATGATTTTTACAAAAAATTTAATGCGATTGATAAATTTGTAAAAGATAATACAATTATTAATAATGGCGAAGCGCAGATTATTGTTCAAGATGAAGACGGATTTTCTGCATGGATTATTTCAAAGTTTCCTGAAAAAACTGCTTATTTAGTAGTGTCTAACTACAAATACACAACAGAAAGAGTTACAATGTTTGATGAAAACAATCAAAGTTACTCTGAAATCTTGCACGGAAATTCTGTTTTTGATAAAACTATTAATCTTCCAACAGATTACACAATAATAAAAGAACATTATATTGACGATAATAAGTTTGTTTCAGTCGCTTTTGATACAGAAACATCAACTCTACATTTTGACAAACTTGATGCAAGCGAATTTAGGGTATATGAGCTAAAAAGAGCATAACTTATGATAAAACAACTTAGAATAAAAGATTATATATTAATTGATGAATTGATTGCGAATTTTGATGCCGGTTTGAACGTAATAACAGGTGAAACCGGAGCAGGGAAAAGTATTCTTATTAATGCAATTGATATAGCTTTTGCGCCAAGAGTTTCTAAAGATGTCATAAAACATGATAAAGAAAAAGCCATAATTGAACTTGTTATAGAGAACAAAAAACACGATTTATCCCAACTGTTTGAAGAAAACGGAGTTGATAATTTTGGTGAAGAAATAGTCCTTTCTAAGGAAATTTCTCAAAATGGAGTTCGGTCAAGAGTAAATGGAACTTTAGTTAACCAAGAATTTATCAAAAATTTAAAAAACTACTTTTTGGATATTCATTCTCAACACCAAACTTATGCTTTTATGCAGCCAAAATATCATATAAATTTGTTGGATAATTATGCTAAAGAGGCTTATGGTGAAAAATTAGAAAAATTTAGGGAAGATTTTAAAGATTTTCAACACATGAAATCTCAACTTGAAAACTTAAAAACTGCTTCTGATGTAACAGAAAATCAAATTGAATTTTTGAAATTCCAAATAAATGAAATTGATTCAGCAGCAATAAAAAATTCGTCAGAAGATGATGAATTAAATCAAGAATTAGAAATTCTTGAAAATGCTGAGAAATTGAAAGAATTAACGGGTTCTTCATATTGGGCAATCAATGGTGATGACGGTTCAATAATGGAAGCATTAGGAAAAATTAAACAAAATGTTTCTAAAGCTGCATCTTTGGATAAAAATTTGGAAGAAACCGAAAGTAATCTTATTGATGCAATAGAAAGACTTCGTGATGCCGGATCTGAATTGAGAGAATATAGCCAAAATCTTGACAATGACACAGAAAGATTAAACGAAATCCAAGAAAGGTTGTTTGTTTTAGATAAACTCAAACGTAAGTATGGCGGAAGTCTTGATTCTGTGTTAGAAACATTTGATAAACTTTCAAAAGAATTGAATGCAATAGAGTTCTCGACTCAAAATATTGATGAATTAGAAAAACAAATAAAAGAAACAGAAACAAATTTACAACACAAAGCAAAAGAAATATCAGAAAGCAGAAAGAATTTTGCACAAGTTTTGTCAGTTCTTATTCAAGAGAAGTTAGAAAAATTAGAACTCCCAAAAGCTCGATTTGAGATATCCGTTAAACCTAAAGAATTATCATCTGATGGGATTGATAATGTAGAATTTTTAATATCAACTAACATTTCTGAAGAGATGAAACCGCTTGCAAAAGTTGCATCCGGTGGTGAAATTTCACGAGTAATGTTGGCTATTAAGTCTATTTTTGCGCAAAGTGATGATATAAATACAGTAATCTTTGATGAAATAGATACCGGAATTTCCGGCAAAGCCTCTCAAAGTGTAGCTGATGAAATTGTAGAACTTTCTAAATATCATCAAATTATTGTAATTACGCACCAAGCAATTATTGCATCAAAAGCAAATAAACATTTCTACGTAAGAAAATCTCAAAACGACGAAACAAAAGTTGAAGTTTATGTATTGACCGGAGAAAACAGGATTAAGGCACTTGCAGAACTGGCAGGTGGAGAAATTAATGAACAATCAATTGAATTTGCAAGATCATTGGTTGGATAAAAGCTCTAAAAAAAAGATAGCGTAACAAGTGTGCTATCTTTTTTTTCTTATTTTATTTATAAATCTTCCGTTCTAAATGTTGAATAACCTTCGTAACTGTAACTTGCATCTATTCCCTTCATAAACACTTCTCTGTCATTGATATCGTCTGTCAAAGCATCTTTCAAAAGGACTTTTATTTCCAAATCTTTTATTGGACTTCTTTCCATCGCAAGCAAATAATCATTTTTATCAACTCGCCTCCAATCCACAACTTTATTAAGCTCCTTTTTTAGAATTAAATCAAGCCATATCCTTGTACTACGGCCATTACCCTCCCTAAACGGATGTGCAACATTCATCTCAACATATTTTTTAATTATTTCATCAAAAGTTGATTGCGGCATATTTTCAATATGTTTGAGTGCATCTTGCAAATACACAACAGGTGCAAAACGAAAACTCCCTTTTGCAATATTAACGGTTCGAATTTTCCCTGCAAAATCATATATATCTTGAAACAAATATTCATGAATTTTTAGCAAAGAAGAAAAACTTCCGGCATCAGCTAAAGACAAAAGTCCCTCTTCAAACAATTCAACTGCTCGTTTTTTAGATAATTTTTCTTCCTCTTTAGCTAAATCTGTCGAATTAGTAATTCCTAATTTGTTTTCTAAAACCATTAACACCTCGTCTTTTAATCATACTATCACAAAAAATGATTTTTGCATTAGTTCCCTAATCCTCAATAAAATCTCTGAAATGCTGTAACTCTTTTTTCTGTCTAATCTTAGTTAAAGCTGCATCTTCTAACTGTCTTATTCTCTCTTTTGAATATCCCATTATCTCTCCCAATTGCTCAAGAGTTTTTGGTGTTTCTCCATTAATTCCGAAACGACAACAGACAATTTTTTTTTCTTTTTCAGGCAAAGTTGATAGCATATTTTCAATTCCTCCTTTTAAAGCATTATTTTTAGTCTGAATTTCAGGTGAGTGATATGACTTATCCTCAATGTAATCCCCGACATTCAAGTCATCTGTAACAGGGGTTTCAAGACTAATAGGTTCTTTTATTATAGATTTTTTTATGGTTAAAACTTGTTTTAAAGTTAAACCTAGCCTTTGAGCAACTTCTAAATCAGATGGTTCTCTTCCAAATTCAAAAGACAAAGTTGTGTAAATTTTTTTATATTTTCTAATTTTTTCTGTCATGTGAACTGGAATTCTAATTGTTCTTGAATTATTGGAAATAGCTCTTATTATTGTTTGCTTTATCCACCAAGTAGCATAAGTTGAAAATTTAAAATTTTTTGAATAATCAAATTTTTCTGCAGCTTTAATTAAGCCTAATGAGCCTTCTTGTACCAAATCCATAAACAAAACACCTTGACCTATATATTTTTTTGCAATACTTACAACCAATCTCAAATTAGCTTGCACAAGTTTTCTTTTCGCAATATTTGCCTGCGAAAGATTTCCTTCTTTAATTTGTTTACCTAAAACTTTTTCTTCTTTAGAGTTTAACAATTTAGTTTTTCCAACATCTTTCAAATACATTTGTAAAATGTCATCATCGTTAAATATTGAATTAAATGTTTTGGGTTCATTAATTTCATCTTGTTCAATATCCAGTACCTCAATATTTTCAACATAATTCGCTTTTAAATCTCTATATAAATCTACTGCCACAATATAAATCCCCTCTCTTTTTAGATTTTAATATTTTTGACGTAAACAGATAAATTTTGTTTCTAACTCTTTTTTGTGTAAAATAAATATTATGGGAATTATTACAGAAAAAGATTTTATAGAACGTATAAAAAATTTTGATGAATACGCCTTCAAAGCAGGTGAAAGAGCAGATAAAAGCGTATTAGATTCGCACGATTTCAGATATGTAAAAAGTGGTCAATTTAAAGCAAATTTACATGTACATACGCAATACTCTGACGGAGAAATGTCAATTAAAGAACTTCTTGATTTGTCAGAAGATATAGCAAAAACAAACCCCGAATTTATCACCGCAATCACAGACCACGACACAATTGACGGTGACAAAGAGGCATCAAAATTTATTGAAAACTATACGTACGCAAATATTTGTTTAGGCGTTGAATTTTCAACAATTGCAATAAATTTTCCCAAACAACCAAAACCTTTACAAGTACATTTGCTTGTATATGGAATTAACCCAAATGATAACAAATTGGATAATTATCTTAAAACAAAGCGAGAACAAAAACTTAAACTTGCCAAAGCTACAGTTGCAGAATTAGACAAAGCTTTACCTGAATATAATTTTTCTCTTGAAGAAGCTGCAAAATGTCATGGCATGGTTTTGAAGGGCGAAGATGAAGTTGCTCATCCTCTAAAAAAATATACTTCAGGAAAAATCTTATTGAATTATTACATGCCTAATGCTGATTTTTCTTATGAAAAACCGATTTATAAATTCAAATATCTATTTAAAGGGAAAGAACCATATCATATAACTTACAAAAAAGCGCTTGAAATGTATATTGGAGAGGAACTTCCACCAATTCCTGAAAATATAGAACAAAAAATTCAAATTGCACGAGAAATTTATTTGAAGGCACACCCTTCAATCGGTAACATGCTTGAACAATTTTCTTCTTTTGAAGATACAGTAAAATTTGTTTCGACTTTAGATAGTGGTGTAATGTCTATTGCTCACCCAGCAAGAACAAAAGCCTATTGTCCTGAATTTTATGATTATTTATTCGAACATTTCAAATCTTCAGGTGGGGAAAAAGCAATGTTTTACGAAGGTTATTACCAATCTTATGAAGGTGAATATTTTCAAAAATGGCAAGAAGCAATTGACAAGTCTGCAGCAAAATTCGGATTATTAAAAACAGGTGGGTTAGATTCGCATGGGAAAAGTCTTGTTGTAAGATGCCCAAGAAAGGATAGAGCATGAAAAAATTCATACTAATCTTAATTTTAATAATGATTTCGACATGCGTGGCTAAAGCGAATGATACAGGTTATGTTAGCCCTGAATCTTATGCGGTAAACGAAGCTGATATGACAGATTATTTTGATATTCCGGCTCCTCAGAGGTTGAATATTGACGAATTAGATAACCGTATTAAATTTAATAAAACGGCTACGGAGCCGAAAAATGTAGTTAAAGAAGGTAAAACTACAAAAGTTAAACGAGCTAAGGGGGAGAAAAAACCTTACGAAGAACGTATGATTTATAAAGCTGCAAAATGGTGGACTGATCAGACATACAAATTTGAAGATGAACATCATGGAGAAAAACACGAAATTAAAGTAAAAGCTCGAGAAGAATATGAAAGACAGCAGGCTGAAAAGTCTAAAGAGCAAGATGCTTTGTAAAGAAACATTGTTTTTAAACTTTTCAATCTTCAAAATTGTATGATTTTATTTAATGTATTTGTTTAATTCAGATTTTTCTTCAAAAGTTACACGACCTGGAACTGCTTTTTTACCGTTTCCATTTTTAATATAGACGTAAAAATAACCAAATGTTCCATCTTGATTTTTGTTTCCTAAAGCGGTTCTTAGATTTTTCATGTCTATATATAGGACATTATTTATATCGTAATCTTGTTTTTTATCTTGCAGAACAAGACTACCGTCAGAATTTAGTTTCACAAAACGAATATCTGCATTAATCAATTCTTTGGTTGAAATTTTAGAAGAATTACCATCACTTTCTAATTTTTTTAAAGAAGCAAATAAGTCTGATTTACTATCATTGTAACCTAATATATTTTCAACAGACCATTTCCCATCCTTGCTATCTTTGACTAAAACGTAATCAGTTCCATCAATACGAATTATGTATGGATCTAAATAACTCAACATGCCTATGCCTGAATTTCTTAATTGAGGATTTGCACGCATGCTCAAACGCCCATTGTATAAAGAAGTTCCGGCAAGCAAACCTTGTAAGAAAAGCATGTCAGGATTGTTGAAATCAATATAAGAATATCTTCTTGGCATAAAATTATATGTTGTAGAAGTGTATGGAATAGCAGGTCGAGTGTTAGTTGCTTTGTAATAATAAGTTGCGCTAAATGCGGGTTCTACAAGCAATCCTAGAGCTAATAATAAAGCAAATTTTTTCATAATAACGACCTCCAAATTTTACCACACACCAATATAACGAAATAAAAACAAAAAAGTTCAAAAAAAACAGTTGACAATAAAAAATGTTTAAGTTAATATAAATCTTGTCGAGACTGACTGAAGGGCGTTTAGCTCAGTTGGTAGAGCGCCTCCCTTACAAGGAGGATGTCAGAAGTTCGAGTCTTCTAACGCCCACCATAAAGAAGATAACATTTGTTGTTATCTTCTTTATTTTTTAGTGTTTTGATAAAATTTTTTATACGATAATTAATGAGGATATGTTACATTTATGCAAGTTGTTACACCAAAAGTTAGTGTTATTATACCAGTATATAATGTAGAAAATTATTTAAGTGAATGTTTAGATAGCGTAATTAATCAATCATTAAAAGAGCTTGAAATATTATGTATAAATGATGGCTCTACAGATAATTCTTTAGAAATTTTAAGTAAATATGCAAAACAAGATAGTAGAATAAAGATTATTACTAAAAAAAATAGTGGATTAGCTTGCACTAGAAATACTGGAATTGAGAATACTACAGGTGAATACATTTTCTTTTTAGATTCAGATGATTATCTAGTTCCTAATGTACTTGAAAAATTATATAAAGATGCCATTAATTATCAAACAGATATTATAGTTTCAAAATGCAAGCCTTTTGCTGAAAAAGGAGCTTTTGATGAATACACTTTAAAAAGAGTAGAAGAACTTAATAAATATTTAAATTATAATGGGGATAATAATGTAAACATAACGACAAAAAATTTTCGTGAAATTATTGATAATTATCCTTGTGTTTCGTGCGGGAGTTTGTATAAAACAGATTTTTTAAAACAAAATAATTTAAAGTTTATCAATCAAAAAGTTATACATGAGGATAATGGATTCTTTTTAAAAGTTTTATCAACATTTCCTAAAATTACTTTTTTAAATGTTGATAGTATTATGTATCGAGTTAGGAGTAATTCTATTTCTTTTGAAAGTTGTAAGCGAGAAAATAAAACAGTGCGTTTTAATCAATTTAAAATTGTTTTAATTGATGCGTTTAACTATATAAAAAAATATAATCCAATAAACGCAAAATATTTAATATCAGCTATAAAAACTTCGAATACATATTGCCCATATACAAGTACAATTATAAAAGGAATTTATACGCATATTTGGGGAGTTGATAATAAACGAATAAAACTATTGGGCTTTCCTATTTATATGGACAAATTATGCAATGGGAAAAGAGTAATAAAGCTGTTTGGAATCCCTATTAATATAAAAAAAGGATAGCGTTAATGCCCAAAATAACAGTTATTATTCCAATATATAATGCAGAACTTTACTTAGAACGGTGTATTGATAGTATTGTCAATCAATCTTTCAAAGATATTGAGTTGATTTGTGTTAACGATGGTTCTACAGATAATTCTGAGCAAATTATAAAAAAATATCAAGACAATCACAATAACATCATATTAATTAGTAAAAAAAACGAAGGTGTTTCTGCTGCAAGAAACATTGGTTTAGAAAAATCAAACTCTGATTATATATATTTTGTAGATGCTGATGATTGGTTATCTCCTGATTGTCTTGAAAGTATATATAATGCTGCGATTAGTAGTCAGGCTGATATTATTTATTTCAATGCAAATATTTATAAAAATAATACATTAATAAATTATTATAACTTAAAACGTCTTAAATCTATTAAAAATAAAGACTTGCTTTTTAAAATGATGATTCATGCTGTCTGGAATAAATTATATAAAAAAGAATTTTTACTAAAAAATGATATAAAATTTCCTGTTAGAATTAAATCTTCAGAAGACAATATTTTTAACGAAATGTGTCACTTTCATACTCCCAAATATTTTATATTAGATAAAAAATTATACAATTATAACGAATTTAATCTCGGAGCAATAACATCTAACCTTATTAACACTTGTTTTAATGAAATAGAAAGCTTTAGATATATCATAAATACTGCGGAATTTAAGCATTCTAACAATTCTTTAAAAAAAGTTATGTTACAAAGACATATTCGAGGATTATTATGCTATACCAAAAGAATTGAAACTTCTAATACAAAAGAAATAAAAGAGGAAATCAAAAAATTAGTCGATGAATTGTACGAAAATGACAATATTCAATTTAGTGTTGGACAAATAAAGACACTTAATTTGCTTTTGTATCCAAATATTATCGGATTAATGAAAACAGTACTAAATATTCAACATACAAATAAGAATGGTATTTTAATTATTACAATTTTTGGAAAACAATTAAAATTCAAAAGGGGAAAGTATGACAACAAATAATATCCCTAAAATAATACACTATTGTTGGTTTGGAAATAGTCCTAAAACAAAATTAGTAAAAAAATGTATTGCTAGTTGGCAAAAATATTTACCTGAATATGAAATAAGAGAGTGGAATAATGCAGACATATTGAATTGTAACAATCAATATGTACAAGAAGCATATAAAGCTAAAAAATGGGCTTTTATAAGCGATTATTTCAGATTATATGCGCTATATAATTATGGTGGAATATATTTTGATACTGATAATGAAGTATTTAAATCTTTTGATGAATTTTTACATTTAGATTTCTTTAGCGGATATGAAAATTTTAATGGGTTAATATCTCCATTTACAGCCGTAGTTGGTGCAAAAAAAGGAAATTCTATTATTAAAGACTTGTTGGATGAATACAACGATTTGCATTTTATAAAACCAAATGGTGAATATGATTTATGTACTAATACAACAAGAATTACAAACTATTTTAAACGTAAATACAACTTTATTGAACCTTATGATGAAAATAAAACCAAAACGTTAGAAAATAATTGTATAATATTTCCATCATGTATTTTCTGCCAGTATAAAGAAAGCATTTCTTATGCTGTACACCATTTCAATGCATCTTGGACCAAAAAGAAAGAAGCTCCTTTAAAAAAAATGATAAAAAAGATATTAAGAAAAATATTTTCTGTATATAACGAGAAGTAGCATGAAATATGTTGCATTTGTGGCTTAAAATTTAAATTTAGAAGAAAAAGGAAATAGCAATATGGAACAAGAAACATTATTTTTTTCTATTATCACACCTACTTATAATAGAGCATATATATTAGAAAAATTATTTAACTCGCTAAATATACAAACATATAAAAATTTTGAATGGGTTGTTGGAGATGATGGTTCTACAGATAATACCGAAGAGCTTATTGCATCCTTTAAAGAAAAAGCTTCTTTCAATATTAGATACATAAAACTTGAACATAAAGGAAAAGCTAAAGCCTATGAAGTCATATTAAATTCTTCAAAAGGAGAATATATTCTTTCTGTTGATTCTGATGATGCATTGTATTCTGAAAAAACATTAGAAAATATGTTCCAAAATATAAACAGTTTAGAACCTGATAAAAATTTTTGGGGAGCTTGTGGGTGCTACGTTGATCAATATAATGTAACATTTCCTGATATGGACATTCCTTTTATTGATATAACTAAAGAAAACTTTTTTGATATGTGGGCAAATGGTTCAAAATATCTGAATTGCAAATGGATTCATAAAAATGGATTATTTAAAGCTTACAATCACGATGATATAAAAGAATTTTTACCATATTACCCTGAAATTGTAGATTTTATGCGAAATGTAATAGAATCGAAAGACTTTTATTACAGATTATTTAACGAACCTATTATTGATTATATTAGAAGTGGTGAAGATTGTGTTTCTTTAATAAAACCAAATCTAATGTACTGGTATGAAACAATTGGGATAATAAATCTTTTCTTTAAGCATAACTTACATAAAAAATATTTTAAAATAATTAATAAAAAGATATCCTTATTAGCAAATACTCTATATAAAGAAAAAGATTTTCTTATGACTTTAAAAGCTTTGCAAGATATGCGTTCTCAGCTTATGTTTATTTTTTATTATTTTATTGGTAATAAAATAAGTCCAATTCTTAAAAATATTTTTGCAGTTTATAATAGAGTAAACTATAAAGTTTTTTTGTATTTTAGGAATAAAAATTAAAATCAAAAGAAAAAATAGTTAAAGGAAACAATAATGATAAAAACAGAAAAAACACATAAAAGAGATTGTACATATTGTTCAGCTTGCATAAATACATGCAAAGTAGGAGCAATAACAAAAGAATTTGATGAATATGGTTTTGCATATCCATCAATAAATAAAGATTTATGTGTAAAATGTGGAATGTGTGAAAAAGTATGCAAAAGCACAAAAGAGATAAAAAAGCAGACAATTTTACAAGCTTTGGCTATTCAATCTAATAATAAAAAATTATTAAAGAAATCATCATCTGGCGGGATGTTTGCACAGCTTGCTCATTATTATTTAGAAAATGATGGGATTGTCTTTGGTTGTTGTATGCAAAAAGTTGCAGATAAATTTGAAATTAAACATATGTACATAGATAATGAAAAAGATTTGTATAAATTACAAGGTTCTAAATATGTACAAAGCGATATTGGAGATACATACAAGCAAGCAAAAGTATTTTTAGAAGAAGGGAAACAAGTCCTTTTTTCTGGAACTCCATGTCAAATTGCGGGACTTAAAATATTCTTAAACAAAGAATATGCAAATTTATTATGTGTAGATATTAGTTGTGAGGGAGTTCCAAATCAAAAATTTTTCAATAATTATATAAAATTTTTAGAAGAAAAATTTAATTATCCTATAATTGATTTTAAGTTTAGAAACAAGGATAATGGTGCTTGGAATACCGCACGAGTAGTAGTAGCAGTAGTAGACGGGAAACCTGAAAAATATATAATACCAACTTCTCAGTCTTCTTATTTTTCATTATTTATTAATTGTCATATATTAAGGGAAAGTTGTTACAATTGTCAATACACAGGATTAAATAGAATAAGTGATATTACTGTAGCAGATGCTTGGGGAATAGATTTAGAATATCCCGAATTAAATAAAAAATTTGCAATTGCTGATGGAATGTCTTTGGTTTTATTAAATACAGAAAAAGGTGAAAAAATATTTAATAAAATAGCATCTAACGTAACTTATAATCCTATAGATATAGAAAAATTGAAAAAATATAACCATCCGTTAAGACATCCTTCTGTATTAACAGATGATAGAGAATATTATTTAGAATTATATAAAAATAAAGGTTATGCAGCTTTAGATGACAAATTTATGTTAAATTATAAAATAAAAAAACGAACTTTTATAGATAAAATAAAAAGTAACTTTAATAATAAAGAAAAAGTTGATGCTTTATTAATGACTATGTATGCAAATCCAAACTATGGTTCTATTTTAGCTACTTATTCTCTTTATGAAACGTTATCTTCTTTAGGAATAACATCAAAAGTGATTCATTACGATACTAAAAAGGGCTATTGCCTGGATTTTTACAAAAAGTATTGTAAATTTACAGACAAACTATTTTTTTTATCAGACTTGAAAGATTTAAATAAAAGTACTTCAACATTTATTCTTGGCTCTGACAACTTAATTAACTACAAAACAGATTCTCTGACTAATATTGCAAGAAATTTATTTAACTTTTCTAATTTAAACAAAAAAAGAATAATAATCTCTGGGTCTATGGGAGATTGGAATGGAAAATGCAAGAAATTTTACGAACACATTTACCTTAATGCGTTATTTAAACGATTTGACTATATTTCTACAAGAGAAAATCATGGACAAAAAGTATTACAAAATGCTTTTAACTGTAACGCTGATTGGATAAACGACCCAATTTTTTATTTAGAAAAAGAGAAATATGAAACACTAATTTCAAATGTAAAAACGGATTATTCTAATAATATTATGCAATATATTCTATATCCAACTAATGATACAAATGAAATTGTTAAATACTTTGAAAACAAATATAATGCTCAAAGCGTTGAATTTCAAGGTAATAGTAATGCCCTCTCTTATTCTGGATTTGAACAAGATATTTCAGTTGAAAATTGGTTAAGTGCAATCAAAAATTCAAAAATAATCATCACAGATTCCTTCCATTGTACCGCTTTTGCGTTGATGTTTAATAAACCTGTAATTTGTGTAAAAAACACACATGCTCCTATTAGGTTTTTATCATTATTTGAAGCTTTAAATATAAATATTCCAATAATTGAAAATGTACAAGAGATTAATAAATATAATTTTGAATACGATAAACAAAAAGTCAATCAAAATATTGCAAATATTAGAAATTTTGCAAGAGAAAAGATTAAAAATAGTATTAATTCTCCAAAACAAAATATCTTACAACAAATTTTTTATTCAATCGTTGTTTTTATTTTCCACAGTTCTAATTATATTATTAAAAACTTAGGAAATAGGTTTTCAATAAAAACAACTACTCAATAATAAAAAATACAAAGTTATTACAATTTTAGGAATAAAACTAAAATTCAAAACCCAAAAGAAATAATAGTTACATAAAACCTAAATACAACTACACATTATTTATAACATTACGTGTCAGGGTGGTATCTTTTTGTAAGTATGGGGCGATAGGAGCTGTTGTTTTTCCTTTATTTTCAAAATTAAATTTTATTTCTGTTGGGAATGAAGTACGGAATGTTGTTAAATAATAATCCCCGTTTGCATCTACTATTCCATAGAAGTGGCGGTTCATATCTTTATTGATTTTTCTAAAATCCCTTACCCTTTTTATATTTTGAATATCTTGCAAACTACGGTTGCGCATTTCTTTATCCGCAATAGCCATTACATCATTATCTGGAACAATCTTAGATGCTCGCTCTGATACACTTATGGTTTTACTTATATCACCCAGCCTTTCGTAATAATCACTAAAACATTTAAACGCTTCATCTTCATTTTTTACTATTTTCTGTTCACCTTTGATATCTTTTTTATAGAGCTTATTTACTTTTTCCAAAATATCCATGTACAAAACACGCAAGTCTTTACTTTTAAAACCTTTTGGAAGTTTACTTTTATCAGCTGCTGACCTTGCAATGAAATTAAACCTAGGATTTTCTTGCAACGGTGTCAATGTATATAAAACATTTGCCATCCTTGTTGTATATAAATCGTACAATTTTTCGGCTAATTCCGGTTTTCTGTTTTGCTTCAATTCTAAAGATTTTGCATACATTGCATGAAATGGATTTACAGATAAATTAAAACCCTCTAATTTCTTGAAATTTTCCGGTTTACTATAATATTCAACATATTTTTCCATACGTTTTTGCGCTTTTACATCTTGAATATTCCACCCTGCAGTATCAAACAAAATTGGCAGATTAAAAACTTTTTCAAATTTTTCTGCAATATCTATGAAATCATGTTCCTTTCCATCATTATCTTTTAACACAATCGAACTACAATCAGCATCATGAAAAGGTATAATCATTGCGTGTTTATTTGATTTTTGACTAAAAATAGAAAAACCTACACGTTTATTTAATTCTTCAAATCCATCTGTCAAAGAAGTAAAGTCATTCCAACTCATTTTATTAATCGTATTTGCAGTTTCCTTAACTGGAGCCTTTGCATTAGCATAACAATGAGCGCAAATATTTCTGCATCCACGATTTACCGGAATTTCCGCAATGGTATCAGCGACAAAAGCTATTTCTTTCATATTCAAGCCGTCAAGAACCTTAATTCCTTCTTGAATACCGTCTAATTTATTCAAATCAAACATATATAAATCAAGTGTTTTGACATTTTTATAAGCCTGTTTAGCCATACATAAATATGTTTTAGCAGCAAAATATTTTGGAGAATGAACGTTTAATGGAAATCCACCGCTAAAACTCGGAGCAAAATAATGTTGCACAACCGGATTTTGCTGAAAAGTTTGAGCTTTTTGAGTTTTTGGGCTAAAAGAGATATTTGAATAATTTTGAACAGATGAAATTTTCATATTTTTAATAAAACAAGTAAAAATATTTTTTGCTATTTTATGAATTGAAATATTTGTATTTATATGATACCTTAGAATGTATGAAAAAGATTTTTTTAACTCTAATTATTTTAATTTCAGCATCGCTTAGTGCAAATTCATTTGATTTTGTGGAAAACAGTGTTTATTACAATTTGCAAACTCAAAAATGGAGTGCAAAAAGAACAACACCTAAAGATATTAAATTGATCTATAAAATGTATTCAACATCTGGCGGATATTCAGAGTATTATAACAATAGAGGCAAACTCGCTATTGGTCCGTTTTCTAATAGAGAATTTATTGATGACGGAAATTTGATTGGAATTGATAACGGAAATCTTAAATTAATCAAATATTATTATGATAATGGCTATTTTAGAAATTCCATACTTGATGAGGGGTACATAGGAAAATTATTTCCTGAGATAGAAATAATTAAATTATCTCAATTTGTGAATAACGAGATTACAATTTACAAAAAGCCATTAGAGCAAAAGAAAATTTTAATCCTTAATGATACAAAAAATAATTATTATAAATACACATTTAAACCTGCAAATATTGAAGATAAAGATATTACAGGCTTAATTAAAGTTAGTAAATTCGGCAAAATAGTTTTCTCGCACTATGGAGATGACAACGAATTTTTCCCTGCGCTAAAAATTCATGTAAAAAGATCTAAAAATGAAACAAAATGATGAATATACAGTAAAAATAGAAAAACTTTCCAATCTAGGAACAGGAATTGCCAAAATTGACGGGCAAGTCATCTTTGTTGAAAATGTTTGTCCACAAGATGAAGTTAAAATTAAAATAATCAAAGCAAATAAAAATTACGCAACAGCAATTCCGATTGAAATAATTACACCATCAGAGCATCGTATTGAGCCTTTTTGTCCGATGCAAAAAGTTTGTGGTTCATGTCAGTTGCAATTTATTGATTATGAGTATCAATTAGAATTGAAACGTCAAATGGTTGAGGATGCAATAAGAAAAATTGGTGGGCTTGACGTTCCGATTAATTTTCCTCTTGCATCACCTGACACCAAAGAGTTTCGTCATAAAGTTCAATATCCTGTATCTCAAACCAAAGTTTCTAAAAAGATTTTAGCCGGTTATTACAAACCGCAGTCGCACGAAATTGTAAATATTAAATATTGTCCAATTCAACCTGAAATTTGTGATAAAATAATTGATTTTGTGAGAGAAAATGCTCCAAAATTTGCGATTTCTGGTTTTAATGAAAAGAAGCATGTCGGAGATTTAAGACATGTCGTAATAAGAATTTCTGCGACTAATAATGATTGCCTTGTAACTCTTGTTATTAATGGAACAAAAATGTTTGACAGATTAAAAAATTTCGCAAATTTTATCTTTGATAATTTTGAAAAAGTTAAAGGAGTTTGTGTAAATTTCAATTCTAAAAAGACAAATGTTATTTTAGGTAAAGAAACAGAATGCGTTGTAGGAGAAGATTTTATCGAAGAAAATCTTTTAGATAAAACATTCAAAATTGGTGCAGACACATTTTTTCAGGTTAATCCAAAAAGTGCAGAAAATATTTTTAAATATGTTAAAAATGAAGTTTCAAAAATAGAAAAACCGACTGTTTTGGATGCTTATGCTGGAATTGCAACTTTTGGAATATGCGTTTCTGATGTTGCAGAAAAGGTTACAAGTGTTGAAGAAAATTCTTCTTCTATTCAAAAAGCTAAAGAGGTTTTAAAATCAAACAATATCAAGAATGTTGAGCTTTTTGCGCAAGATACATTGAGATATTTGAAATCAATTAAGAAAAAATTTGATATAATAATTCTTGACCCTCCTAGAAAAGGTTGTACTCAAGAGGTTTTGGATGAAGTTCTCAGACATTTAAAATCTAATCATTCTAAAGCTGAAAGTGATGAGATTCTTCGCTCCGCTCAGAATGACGCAATAGTCGAAGGAGCTTCAAAAGGCAAAATCATTTATGTTAGTTGCAATCCTGCGACACTTGCAAGGGATTTAAAATATTTGACAGAACACGGAGCGAAGGTGGAAAGTATTCAACCGTTCGACATGTTCTGCCATACTTATCATATTGAAAACGTCGCAATTATTAATCTTTAGGGGCATAAAGTTTAACAAATTCTGACAAATTTTCACGAATTTCTTTTAATTGTTTATATTTTAAGGTTTCTTTAAACGGCTTAGTTTGCTTACTAGGTGGCAAAGAAGCGTATTTTCCCAACCATAAATTTTCCAAAGCATCAAAACATTCTTTTAAATTTTGGACTGATTTTTTTGTAAATGTTACCGGAGCAGTAATACTTGCTGCGCCTTTTACATCACGCATTTCAGCATCTTTATAAAGGGCAGCTGTAACAGTTCTAAATTCTTTTTTGATACCATCAATAATTTTGTCAGAACCTTTATCTTTTGTGAAACCTAATTCTTTATATCTTCTGGTATGTTCATAAACTGCTTTATGTTCAATATCTTTAAAAGCATGATAGTTTGGTCCAGGAAGAATAATCAATTCAAACAAATTACCATCATCGGTTGCTTTTTCAATCATTTTTCCAGTTTGCGGGTCTTTAACCATTTTAAATTTTTCAAAACGCATTTGAACATCTTCATAACCTGATGGTTGAGCCTTTGTTCCAAATCTGATATCAATATCTTTCGCCATTTTAGGTACACCGTCTTCACCAAGCACCATAAAACCTTTTGAATCTTCTGCAAAAGTGCTTGCTATGCGATATCCCCTTTTGTGCATTGCTTCAACAATTTTTTGATAGTTTTTATTTGCATTTGGCATATACAAAGTTGCACGCATACCATCTCTTACAGCGCCATGAAAACCGCCTTTTTCAAACAATTGTTCATCTGCTCGAGCCAATTTGCTCAATGTAGAATCCAAGCTTTTTGTAGAATGAACATTGTGCGCTTTTACAAAAGTAACATCAGGAAATTCCTGAGCCATATCTGCCAAATCGTTCAAATATCTTTCAGCGTGTTTTCTGTTTTGTTCAACAAAGAAATCTCCAATACGCATGCCTTTTGATGAATTTTCATCTATTGCTGCGGTTTTTGTTTTCCCATTAATTGTTACGGTATCAACTTTTGGCATTCTTTCAAGTTGAGAGCCTTGTGGACCTTTTAATTTTACTCTATTTCTTTTTACTGTATTAGTAGCAGCTTCGCCAAAAATTGCTATTTTAGACTTTGTTGGCGGAACTTTCCCTAAACCATTTAAAACTTTTGCGCTTAATTTAATCATAGTGAATCTAACTCCAATACATTATATAAAAATTATTTACATATTTTATTGCCTTAGTGGGGGTAAAATATTACAAAACTGACACAATTATTATTATAAATCATTTAATATTTTTTGTCAAAATATTTTGTTTGTATTAAAATTAAAGGGTATAGTTATTAAGTAAATAGCATATAAATAAGGAGGTTTGTTATTATGCCAGGAAAAACTATAACAGTTGACGGCAACTATGCTGCAGCGCATATCGCTTATGCGTTAAGTGAAGTTTCCGCAATTTATCCTATCACTCCTTCATCTACTATGGGTGAATGGATTGATGAATGGGCATCTCAGCACAAAAAAAATATCTGGGGTGAAGAAGTAAGAGTAGCAGAAATGCAGTCAGAAGCAGGTGCAGCAGGTGCTGTTCATGGTTCTTTGGCGGCAGGTTCTTTAACATCAACTTACACAGCTTCTCAAGGCTTGTTGTTGATGATTCCTGTTATGCACAAAGTAGCAGGTGAAATGCTCCCTCACGTTATTCACGTTGCAGCTCGTGCTTTGGCAGCTCAATCATTAGCAATTTTCGGTGATCACACTGACGTTATGGGTTGTCGTAACACAGGTTATGCAATGTTAGCAGCTAACTCTGTTCAAGAAGAAATGGATTTGGCTCTTGTTGCTCACCTTGCAACTTATAAATCTAAAGTTCCGTTCTTACAATTCTTCGACGGATTTAGAACTTCTCACGAAATTCACAAAATTGAAGAAATTTCTTACGAAGATATCGCATCTTTGGTAGAACCAAAATATATTGAAGAATTTAGACAAAGAGCTTTAAGACCTGAAGCTCCTGTTTGTAAAGTTGGTGCACAAAACACTGACGTTTACTTCCAAGGTCGTGAAACAAGCAACAAATACTATGATGCAGTTCCTGATATCGTTCAAGAATACATGGACAAGGTTGCTAAAGTTACAGGTAGACAATATCACCCATTCGATTACGTTGGCGCACCTGATGCAACTGACGTTATCGTAGCTATTGGTTCTGGTTGTGAAACTATTGAAGAAACTATTGAATACTTGAACGCAACTCGTGGTACTAAATATGGTTTGGTTAAAGTTAGATTATACAGACCGTTCGACGTTAAACGTTTCAACGAAGCATTACCTAAATCAGTTAAACGTGTAACTGTTCTTGATAGAACAAAAGAACCTGGTTCAATCGGCGAACCTCTATACCTAGATGTTGTTGCAGCTATCGAAAACAAAGATGTTAGAGTAATCGGTGGCCGTTATGGTTTATCTTCTAAAGAATTTACACCATCAATGGTTCTTGCAATTTACAAACACGCTGAAAACAACGGTTTCCACGGATTTACAGTTGGTATCGAAGACGATGTTACTCACAAATCAATCAAAGTTGAAGAACACATCGTTACAGAGCCAGAAGGCACTACAAACTGTATGTTCTGGGGATTGGGTTCAGATGGTACTGTTGGTGCTAACAAAAACTCAATTAAAATTATCGGTCAATACACTAACAAAGATGCTCAAGCATACTTTGCTTATGACTCTAAAAAATCTTTCGGTGTTACAACTTCTCACTTGAGATTTGGTGACAAACCGATTAAATCTACATACCTTATCACAGCTCCTGATTTCGTATCTTGCTCAGCTCACGCTTACATCGGCAGATATGATATGCTTAAAGGTATTAAAGAAGGTGGTACATTCTTACTTAACAGCCCTTGGTCTAAGGAAGAAGCTTTCTCTCACTTAACAAGAGATATGCAAAAAACTATTATTGAAAAGAAAATCAAATTCTACAACGTAGATGCTGAAGCTCTTATCAAACAACAACCGGGCTTGAGAGGTAAAGGTGCTAACACAGTTATGATGGTTGCATACTTCAAAGTTTCTGGAATTATTCCATTTGAACAAGCTTATGAAGGTATGAGAGCTATGACAACTAAGACTTTCAAAAAGAAAGGCGACGATGTTGTTAACATGAACTTGGCATTGATTGATGCAGCTATTAATGCAACTGAAGAAGTTGTTGTTCCTGCTTCTCTTGATGGTGTTTGCGCAGCTGAAGAACCTAAATTAATCTCTGATGACGCTTCTAAATTTGCTAAAACAATCATCAAACCTTCAATGCACTTGAAAGGTGACGATATTCCTGTTTCAGCTATGTCTGTAGATGGTGTAATTCCTACAGGTACAGCATGTTTGGAAAAACGTGGAATTGCTCCTCGTGTTCCTCACTGGAATTCTGAATTTTGTATTCAATGTGGTATTTGCGCATCTGCATGTCCACACGCAGCTATCAGAACTAAATTGATTGAAAAAGAAGATCTTAAAGATGCTCCTGAATCTTTCAATACAGTTGAAGCTAAACCAAACGCAAATGGCGAACATTTCAAAGTTCAAGTTTACTGCAAGGATTGTACAGGTTGTGGCGTATGCTTAGACCAATGTCCTATGGCTAAAAATCCAGAAAAAGCAGCTTTAACTTGGTCAACAATTGAAAAAGAAGAAGAAAATTGCGAATCAGTAAATGAAAAATTCTTTGACGAATTACCTGATAACGTAATGGGCAAAAACACTACAAAAACAATTAAAGGTGCAATGTTGAGAAAACCTTTATTTGAATTTTCTGGTGCTTGTGCCGGTTGTGGTGAAACTCCTTACGTTAAATTGGTATCTCAATTGTTTGGTGAAAACGCTATCGTTGCTAACGCAACAGGTTGTTCTTCAATTTACTCTGGTACATTCCCAACTATTCCTTATACAACTAACAAAGACGGTAGAGGACCAGCTTGGGCTAACTCATTATTTGAAGACAATGCTGAATTTGGTTTTGGTATGAGATTGGCAGTAGATCAAAACAGAGCTACATTAAAATCTTATGCTGAAAAAGTGTTGGCTTCAGAAGAAGCTCCGGCTGAATTGAAAGACGCTATCAATGGCGCTTTAGCTCACTGGGATAATTCAAAAACTGATGAAGCAATCAAAGCTCAAGCTAAAGCTAAAGAAGTTATTGATAAATATGCAGCTCAATGTGATTGCGCTAACCTAGCTAAAGTTAAAGAACTTGAAGATTACTTCACTGATAAATCAGTTTGGATTATCGGTGGTGATGGTTGGGCTAACGATATCGGTTACGGTGGAATTGACCACGTACTTGCTCAAAACAAAAACGTTAACGTTCTTGTTCTTGATACCGAAGTTTACTCTAACACTGGTGGTCAAGCTTCTAAATCAACACCTACAGGTGCTGTTGCTAAGTTTGCTACAGGTGGTAAGAAAACATACAAGAAAAACATGGGCTTGATGAGCATGTCTTATGGTTACGTATATGTTGCATCAGTTGCATTGGGTGCTGACAGAGGTCAAACTCTTAAAGCATTCCAAGAAGCAGAAGCATATGATGGACCATCAATCATCTTTGCTTATGCACCTTGTATCGCACACGGTATTGATATGAGCAAAACTCAAACTGAACAAAAACGTGCAGTTGACGCTGGATACTTCCCATTATACAGATACAATCCGGAAAATCCTGAAGCTCCATTCACATGGGATGCTAAAGATCCTAAAGGAAGTTTCCAAGAATTTATCAAATCAGAAGGTCGTTATAAATCATTAATGAAAACGAACCCTTCTGAAGCTGAAGCTCTATACGAAAAAGCAGAAAAAGATGCTGCAACTCGTATGTCAGTATTTAAAGCTGTTGGTGAATTGCTTAAATAAGCACACTATGGAAGCATAGAAAATAGAGGTATCATTTGATACCTCTATTTTATTATTATTTTTTTTATTCTTAGAAGTTTAACACTTTTTTAATGCGTGTTTTAGGTGTTCTAATTTTCTTTCATTAGTACCTATTCCACACAAAAGCATTGTAGAAACATCATTTGTTTTTTCATCTTCTATTCCAAATTCATCATATAATTTTTCTGAAAACTTAAAACCTGTCATTCCTTCTTTTTTTATTAAAATTTTGGTTATATCATCTCCTCCAAATTCAATATTCTTAACTTCATTTTTCAAAGATTTGATATTTTCAATTAATTTTTTTAACTTTTTACGTCCTTTTACAGAATTTAAGTAATTTATGTTTGCTTCAATAGAAGCCAATAAGGGATATGACGGTGATGTTGTGTTAATAATAGAAAGAGCTTTTTCTGCATCAATATTACAGTTTACATGCAAAAGAGCAGTTGGATTTAATCCACCAGCGGTTTTATGCAAAGATTGAATAGTGAAATCAGCTATATTTATAGCACTTTGAGGTAATTCGTCAGAGAATGGATACAAAGCTCCGTGCGCCTCGTCAACTATTAAATAACTATTATTTTTCTCACAAACTTTTTTCAACATTTTTATATCAGAAACAATTCCTTCATAGCTTGGAGATGTGACAATTACTGCTTTAACTCCTTTTACATCAATTAAATCAGGTGTTGTTTTATCTGGAATCCCCCATTTTTCATTTATTGGTAAGTCATAAAAGACAGGTTCGCAACCGGCTAATCTCACTGCATTAAGATGACAAGGGTGAGAATTTTTCCATAACAAAACTTTATCACCTTTGTTTGTGCAAGCTAAAACAGAGGCAATTATTCCGCTTGTAGAGCCGTTTGTTAAAAAGTAGGTATGATTTGTTCCATAAATCTTTGTTGCTCTTTCCTGAGCCAATGAGAGTGCTGTTTGTGGATCTTGTGCCTCTGTTTCGGAAATATCATATTTATAAAAATTTCGAAATTTATTAAATATAAAAAATCTCTGCCCGTGAGATGGGGTTGTAAATAGATATTTCCTGTTTTGTTTTCTTAATAATTTAATAAGGCTCATGAGTAATTCCTGATTGGTCGCCACATTCCTAAGATTTGATAAGTTGCACCAATTTCTGTTTGGCAGATGGAACGGCTACGTTCCTACGAAGTCATAAATCTGATAAGTTACACCAATTTCCGATTGGTGGGTTAAGCGTCACGCTTATTTGTTTTTGATTTCGATACTTCTTTTTGTACAGAATTGAATTAATGTCATTTTATCAATACTGTTGTGAAAATCAAATCTTCCAGAAACTGTATATCCGCCATTTTCGTTCTTTTCAATTCTGATAGGGCTGAATTTGCATTCAACAGTTTGTTCTTCAGATAGCGGAAGTGCAATTGTGTATTCAGCCTCAATATTGATGTTATCATTAGTTCGAAACTTCATACCACCTGCAGAAATATCAAGAGTTGTAATCTTTTTGATTTCATCTGCACATCTCAAATCAAGATCATACATAAACTTGATACGTGTATATTGTCGTCTTTGTAAAAATCTATGTTTTGCAGGATTTGCGATTTTTACTCTTTTGCCTTCTATTGTTTCAGGATATGAATCAAAATAAAGTGTTCCATGATTTGTTTGGGTATAAAATTCGCAATAATTATGACGTAACATCCCTTGTGGTTCATATTCAAGTTCAACAGTAAAATAGCGTGGTTCTACGTCAACAATAATCCCTTTATTTGCACATTTAAAATCTGCCGGTACAATAGTTATTTTTTTATCTTTTTCTATTAATTCTCTCATAATAATCCTCTCATATTTGTGATTATACAATATATTATGGATTTTGTCGATATGTTAAGAAAAAGAAAAGCTCCCCTATATAATGAGGAGCTGAATACTGAGCAATCAGAGAGTTGAGGATTTACATTTATATAATACAAATTTTTTTTGCCTAAAACATTCAACAAAATATCTAAAATTAAAGTAAAAAAAATAGCCCCTAAGTATTAGAGACTATTTTTAATTTGTCTATGCGTTTCGCTTTCGGCACGCTTATTGCACCAAAGCGTTGAAAGTTTCACTTATAACCTAATTGTCGGGTTAAGCGGCACGCTTATTCTTTTAGGAATGATTCATAGTTTCTAGCCAACAGGTGAGTTCTAACTTGATTAATTAAGTCAAGAGCTACACCAACCATGATGATTAATGAAGTTGCTCCGATACCTTGTATAGTCTTGATGTTTGTAGCATAACTTGCAAGTGATGGAACAAGCGCAATAATTCCAAGTCCTAAAGCTCCGATAAATGTAGTTTTAGTTAAAATTTTATCTAAAGCTTCGGCTGTCGGTCTACCAGGTTTTACACCAGGAATAGATGAACCATATTTTTTTAAGTTGTCTGCAATATCTTTTGGCTGCATATTCGGCATGATTGATGCGTAAAAGAAGGTTAGCGCAAAAATCAACAAGAAATACAATACGTAATATGGAATTCCTTCAGGACTTAAAACCTGAGTTAAGTGAATTACCACTGATTTTACAGCCTCGCTTTTGAAATTCGCCTGCCCTACCAAACTAAGAATAGTTGATGGGAATAGCAAAATTGCAATAGCAAAGATAATTGGCATTACACCACCCGGATTAAGTTTGAACGGAATAAATGAGTTCATTCCGCCATAAACTTTGTTACCAACTTGTCTTTTCGGGTTAACAATAATAACTTTTCTTACAGCTTCTTGCATAATTACAATGAAAACCATTGCTGCAAAGAAGATTAAAAGTAATACTGCCAACCCCAACTGCATCATAGAGTTATTAGCAACAACCTGAGCAGTTCTTGATGCGTAAATTGGAATACCTGACAAAATACCGATAAAGATGATTAAAGAACCACCGTTTCCAATACCTTTTTCTGTCATTAATTCAGAAATCCACATTACAAGAACAGAACCTGCGGTTAACACAACAATTGAACTAATGAAGAACATTATCGGGTTAACATTTGGTAATACTGCTCCAGGAAGATGGTGTAAATATAGCATGAAGATTAATGATTGGAACACAGCTAAAACAACAGTGAAAACTCTTGTGTACTGTGATAATTTTCTTCTTCCTGCTTCTCCTTCTTCTTTCTGTAATTTTTCCAATGACGGAATAACAACAGAAACAAGTTGGATAATAATTGATGAAGTGATATAAGGTCCAATACCTAATGCAAATATTGATACCTTACCCAAAGCACCGCCAGAGAACAAATCAAGAAATCCTATGATATTGTTTCCTTGAGCAATGTTTGCAAAAACTTGGTTGTTAATACCAAATAATGGCATTTGTACACCAAATCTAAACGCAGCAATCATCAAGAACGTGAAAATGATTTTCTGTTTCAATCCTGATGCGTTCCACATTGACATCAAATCATCAGTTGTAGGCATTTTTATTTGTGGTGCCATTATACTAACTCAACCTTTCCGCCTGCTTTTTCGATTTTTTCTTTTGCTGATGGTGTTACATAACAAGCTTTTACTGTAATAGCGTCTTTTAATTCACCATTACCCAAAACTCTTAAACCAACGCAAGAAGGGTGAACTCTGCCAGCTTCTTTAAGAACTTCCAAAGAAACTTCTTTCATCCCATATTGAGCAATTCTGCCAACATTGATTTCTGCATATTTCAATTGGTTGATAAGTTTGAAACCTTTCAATTTTGGCATTTGTCTATAACCTGGCATTTGACCACCTTCAAAACCTCTTTTAGCAGAGTTTCCAGAACGTTGTCCTTCCCCATTATTACCACGACAAGATGTTTTACCGTGTCCTGATGAACGACCTCTACCAACTCTTTTTGATTTATGTGTTGCGCCTTCTGCAGGTCTTAAATCTTCTAATGTAATTGTCATTTTAATTTTTCCTTTCAATTTAATTCGGCACTAGAGCCGCTTACTCGCTTTCGCTATCACGACAATGTCGTTATACGCAATTTAATTAGTGAGAAGTGAGTAGTGAATTGTGAGTAGTTCATATCAGAAAAGGTCTATTCCCCATTCACTAACTTCTATTCACCAAATTAGTCAACAATTTGAACCAAGTGAGGAACTTTGTTAACCATACCTAAAATAGTTGCACTATTGTAGTGTTCAACTACTTGGTTTTGTTTTTTCAAACCTAAACCTGCAACAACCTTACGTTGAGCTTCAGAAGCTCCGATAAGGCTTTTTACAAGTTTAATTTTTATTTGTTTTAATTCAGTTTTTGCCATTTTATTTTGTCCTTTACTATATTTAATTCTCTAAAGACGATAAGACATTAAGTCGATAGGACGCTAAGTTCATTACGTGCTTCGCACAAATAAATCTTATCTGTCAATTTTTATTAATCAATTACCTAATAGATTAATTTAACAATTCTGCCATTGTTAAGCCACGTTTTTCAGCAACTTCTTTGAATGGAGTTAATGCTTTCAAAGCTTCTAAAGTTGCATTAGCAGCGTTTAGAGGAGCTTTAGAACCCAATGATTTTGCAAGAATGTTTTCAATACCAGCAAGTTCAAGAACTAGACGAACTGCACCACCTGCAATAATACCTGTACCTTGAGAAGCAGGTCTAAGCATTACTGCACCAGCACCAGATCTTCCTTTGATTGGGTGTGGAATAGTTGTTTTAAAGATAGGTACATTTACAAGATTTTTTCTACCATCTGCAATAGCTTTTTGGATAGCGATAATAACTTCAGCTGCTTTAGCACAACCAACGCCAACTTGACCTTTTTTGTTTCCAACGATAACAATTGCACGGAAGCTTAATTTTTTACCACCTTTAACAACTTTAGTTACACGGCTGATTTGAACAACACGTTCAATCCATTCAGATTGAGGTTTTTCTTCAGTTGTTTCAATTTTCTTTTTACCACGTCCACGTCTGCGTGAATGTTTTTCTTCAGCAGGAGCTTCTTCAGTTGCAGTTTCAACTGCATCAGTTTTAGTTTCTTCTACTGCTGTCATTTCTTCTTTGTTTTCTAAATCCATTGATTTTTACCTTTCATAATGTAAGTTTGTCATTCTGAGGCTTTTGAGAGATTCTTCGCCTTATAGGCTCAGAATGACGAATGCCGAAGAATCTCATTAAAATTATTTAATTAAAACGAATACACCAAAATAAAGCTATTTAAAGCCTATGGTAAAGTATTCGCATGTAACTTTTCTGACAAGATATATAATAACAACAAAAATTTTAAATTGCAAGCATTTTATTTCACTTTAAACGGATAATCTTTAGGGATTTTCCAATTATTTCTTGCTATTAATGCAGTACAAAAAATTGGTGATTGACTTTGCTTGTTACAAGAGTAAGAGCTTCCTTTTGTTAATTTAGTTTCGTCAAGAGGAAGTTTCAACCCTCTTTGGTAAGGCTCAAAACCTTTCCCATCGTGCAAAAGCTCATCATCATCTACGTACTTGGGAGAAAATCGAAATTCAAACATACTAGTTCCGCTCATAGCTCTGGATTCAACTTCATCCTTATTAAAATTTTTTGCATTTGGGTAAAAGAAATAATCTTGGTTTGCTCCGGAACCAGATTTAATAGTTCCGTCATCATTTTTATAATTGCTGATTTTGGTCATCAGCATGCTGCCATCTGAAAAATAAATACATAAATAATCATAACGACTACTTTTAATTATTTCTGTTTTAAGATATTTAATATATGGGTTTATATATTTATTAAAAAAGTCTGGATCATCAAAATCCCATAGTTCTTTCGCTCCATTATCAACTTCTGATTGAACAATTGCTTGATTCATAACAGAATACACCTTTTTTAATCTTGTTTCAACAACTTGATTTCTATAATTTTGAACTAAAGCAGGTAAAGTTAATGCTGCAACAACTCCGATAATTCCTAAAGTTATTAGTACTTCTGCTAAAGTAAAGCCGTCAAATTTTCTCATAAAATTATACTCCCGTAAGTCTTAATGCTCCTATCATTATATACTAAAACCTCCAAAATAGCAATATTTTTATTTTAATTATTTGATATATCTTAACTTATGACAAAGAAAATGAATAAGGCTTTTCACAAAAAGTTTGGTCAAAGACTTCGCTCATTAAGAAAAGAGCGTGGTATGACGCAGGAGCAATTGAGTTTTGAAGTCGAAGCAGATAATTCCTATATCGCAAATATAGAAAATGCGCACAGAGATATTCCTCTGTCACGCATTCGTCTAATTGCTAAAGCTCTGAATGTTGAACCTTATGAATTATTAAAATTTTAGTTTTTTATAATTTATACGGATAATCTTTTCTAAATTCGTAATTATCCATTTCTAATAGTTCTGTACAATAACTTGGTGTTGTTTTACATTTTTCCAATGCTTGCGCTCTGCTTGCTGATTTCATTCCGTTGAATGTAAATTTCCCGCACTTTCCCGTGTACCAAGTATGTGTTTGGCATTTTTCATTTGGACATAACAAATAGTGAAAAGCATCTCTTCCTTTTACATTTGGAGGTTTAGGACCGTTTACATCATACACAAAATCAATGCAATTTCCATTATGTATATATACATAACTTCCATCCTCAAATACCATGTATGATTCTCCGAAATTACTCCCAACTTCATTATTAGCAAGTGTTTTTATTGAGACAATTTTTATATAAGGTTTTAAATATGTATTAATAAATTTCTCTGTAACGGTGGCATTGGCGTTAAAATCATCATTCCCGTCTTCGTCTTTTATATCTCCTTGAATGCCGCCATCCTTAACCCATTCCCCACAATCTCCATTATCTTGTTCGGACATCAAAATTGCCTGTTGCATAACACTATTGAACTTTTTCAACTTAGAACTATATTCAGTTTTCTTATGGTTTTCAATAAGTGCAGGCATTGTCATTGCCGCAACAACTCCAATGATACCGAGTGTGATTAAAACCTCCGCCAATGTAAATGCTATTTTACGAGAATTGTTCCAATGGGTTACGTGTGTAATGCCCCCTAAAACCCTTGCTATTAAACCATTGCGTCGGGGGGGGGGCATGCTGTTGCAATATTTTTTTGCATAATAATACTCCCTTCTTTTTTGTACAATTTTATTTAATTATTTTAAAATTTCACCTAACATATTAAGCATTGCTGATTTTAGTTTTTCACATTCTTCCTTTGTTTTTGCTTCAAATCTCAATGTAAATACAGGTTCTGTATTACTTTGTCTGATTAGCGCAAAACCTCCATCAAATACAATTCTCATACCGTCAAGTGTAATAATATCCTTAATTTGAGAACCAAAAATATTTTTATCAGCCTCAATCATTGATTTGACTTTTTCTAAAGTTGATTTTTTCAACTCATTTGGACAAGGATATCTGACTTCTGCTGATGAATAAACCTCATCAAATGCTTTCAACATATCAGAAATTTTAAATTCCGGATTAATTTTTTTATGCTTAGCTATAATTTCAATAATTCTACAACCTGCATAAATAGCATCATCAAAGCCGTAATATCTGTCTTTAAAGAACGTATGTCCGCTCATTTCACCTGCTAATAATGCGCCGGTTTCTTTCATTTTGTCTTTAATATATCCGTGACCTGTTTTGCACATAACAGAATGACCGCCTAATTTGTCAATAGTATCAAACAAAACTTGAGAACATTTAACTTCACTAACAACAGTCGGATGAATGTTTTTATCTTTGCAAGCTTCAATCAAATCTTGTGCGTATATTAAAAGTAACTTGTCACCTGTCAAAAATCTACCTTCGGTGTCAATGATACCAATTCTGTCACTGTCGCCATCGTAAGCAATACCAACATCTGCGTGTTCTTTTAGAACGACTTCTTTTAAAGTATCAAGAGTTTTTTCAACGCTCGGGTTTGGATGGTGGTTAGGGAAATTACCATCCGGTTCAGAAAATAACTCTACAACTTCACAACCTAATTTTTTATACAATTCAGGTCCGACAACGCCACCTGTAGCGTTTGCACTATCGACAACTACCTTAACACCTTCGCCGATTTTGCCAAAACGATTTTCCATATCTTTAATATAATTAGGAATAATGTTTACTTCTGCAACTTTGCCTGTCATTCTGAGCGTATGCGAAGAATCTTCTTGAGATACTTCGGCTATAGCCTCAGGATGACTTAACCAATTTTTAAACGTAATATCACGAACTTCTTTAATTTGTTGTTCTGTCAAAGTTCGTTTATTAAATGTCATTTTCAAACCGTTGTATTCTTTAGGGTTGTGGCTTGCAGTAATAATTGCCGCAGCGATTACATCATAACCTTCAACACCGACAACTTCCGAATAATAACCTATAGGGGTAGGAGCAAGCCCTAGATTAATTACATTTGCACCAGTAGAGGTAATTCCGTCTGCTAAAGCTTTTTCTAATGCAGGAGAATGCAATCTTGCATCTCGTGTAATTGTAATCCACATATCAGTAGTTTTCTTACCTGATTGCTCTTTCAACCATTCAACAAAACCAATTCCTGTATTATAAAAAAGTTCTTCTGTTATATCTTCGCCATAAATCCCTCTAATATCATTTTTTCCAAAGGCGTGTTCATATTTTTGCATGTTAATTTACTCCCTAATCTTATTTCTTATGTTAAAATAATAGCATAAACTATGAAATTTCAAAATTTATTACAAAATATCTTTAATAATGAACGTTTTGCTGGTTGGGTATTTATATTACCTGCTTTATTAGGAACTCTTATATTTATCGTAATTCCTGTTATATGTTCATTTGGTTTGAGTTTTACAAAATGGGATTTATTAAATCCTATCCGGTTTGTTGGGTTAGACAACTACAAAGAAATCTTTTCAGAAGCTTTATTTTTCAAGATATTCTGGAATACTGTCGTTTTTGCGATATCAACTTCTGTTTTGGGAGTGATTATTCCGCTTATTTTGGCATGTATTTTAAATTCAAAAATCAGAGGGTCTGAATTTTATAAAACAGCATATTTTTTGCCTTTTATAACACCAATGATTGTAATAGGTGTTGTTTGGGAATGGATTTTTGACCCAAATATTGGGCTTTTGAACCACATTTTACATTTGCACATAAACTGGCTTTATGACACACATTTCGCAATGCAGGCTTTGATAATTGTGTCTGTATGGAAATTAATCGGTTATAATATGGTAATATTTTTATCTTCTTTGTCAGGAATTTCTCAAAGCATGTTTGAGGCTGCAAAAATTGACGGTGCAACCCCTTTCCAAACTTTTAAAAATGTAACAATTCCACTACTTTCTCCATCTATATTTTTTGTCGTAATAATAACAGCTATAAGCTCTTTTCAAGTATTTGATTTAATCTATTTAATGACGCAAGGTGGCCCTTTAGATAGTACAAATGTTTTGGTTTATGCGATTTATAAAAATGCCTTTGAATATTTTAATGTCGGAAAAGCATCTGCAATCGCTTACGTTTTATTCTTTATAATCCTTGTTTTAACTCTTGTTCAGTGGAGTTTGCGGAAAAAGTTAGTATATAATGAGGATTAATTTTTGTAACGAAAAGAAGTAAATTTTTAAAGTTTGAACATAAAACTTCCGTAGATTAATTTGTAATAGGGAGTGTATTTTATGTTTGAAAATAATGATAAAGAAAAAATTACAAAAGAAATTAACAGTTTGGTAGATGATATAGAAAAAATTAAAGAAAATGTTGATGTGTATTGCGAATTAATGAAAAAAATGTTTTTAAGTACATCTAACCTAAACTAGTGGCTAATGTAATAAATCAAGTATTTATTTATATTTGGTGTATGAAAATTGTTATATTAGGTGGTGTCGCAGCAGGTGCAAAAGCAGCAGCTAAAGCACGCAGGCTTTTACCTGATGCTGAAATCGATTTATACACGGATGATACGCATATTTCTTATTCTTCATGCGGATTACCTTATTATATTGAAGGAAATTTTGAGGATTATAGACTATTATTGGTTGTATCGCCTGAAGAATTTGAAAAGAAAAATGTTCATGTACATCTTAAAAATAGAGCTGTAAAAATCATTCCGGAAGCAAAACAAGTGTTAATTCAAGATTTGACTACGCAAAGAGCCTATTTAGTTGACTATGACAAATTAATTATAGCCATAGGAGCAAGACCAATTATTCCAAAAATCAAAAATGTAAATCTTCCGAATATTTTCACCTTGAGAAAAATTGAAGATGGAATTGCAATTAAAGAAATGGCATTAAAATCAACACACGCAACAATTGTAGGCGGTGGATACATTGGGATAGAACTTTTAGAAGCTTTTGTAAAACAGAATTTGAAAGTAACTTTAGTTGAGTATTCTCCTTATGTTATGACAACTTTTGATGAAGATATGTCAAAATTAATTCAGGAGCAATTAAATTCAATAAGTAATAATAGATTTAAAATAATGACTTCTGAAATTGTTACAGAGTTTTCCGGAGATATTGACGGAGTAAAATCTGTTAAAACCGGTACAGGGAAAGTGTTTGACACTGATTTTGTCGTTTTATGTACTGGTGCTACTCCAAATGTTGAAATTGCAAAAGATGCAGGTATAGACTTAGGTGTAACAGGCGCAATTAAGGTTAATGAAAAGATGGAAACGAGTATCAAAGATGTTTACGCTTGCGGAGATTGTGTTGAAGAGCATTTAGTCGTAAGCAACTCTAAGATTTGGTTACCATTAGGCTCTAATGCAAATAAAGAAGGTAGAACGGCCGCTATTAATGCTTGCGGAGGTGATGACAAGTTTTTCGGAGTATTGGGTTCTTCTGTAACAAGATGCCTTAATTTGACTATGTCAATGACAGGTTTAACCGAAAAAAGAGCGGCTATGTTGGGATATACTCCTGTTTCAGTTACTGTTACCAAAAATGACAAGGTCGGATATATGCCAAATGTTAATAATATTACATTGAAACTAATTGCTGATTACAATACCGGGAAACTTTTAGGAGCGCAAGCAGTTGGTGCAGGTGATGCGGATAAGAGAATAAATGCGCTTGCAGCTGCGCTTTTAGGCGGAATGACAGTTGGCGAATTTTACAAAAATGACTTGACTTATGCACCGCCATTTTCTCCTACTATTGATCCTTTGTTGAATGCTTCTCAAATTCTTATGAATAAGGTAAAAACTTAAGATTTGCAAGATATTTGGCTACACCTTCTCCCATAGAAAAGCAACTTGCTTGAACTCTCAATGCTCCCTGAGCCATAAAATCTGCAGAAATACACCTTCCGACGACAAATAAGTTGTCAATATCTGCTGACATTAAGCTTTCTAGTGGTAAGGTATAATCTTTTACAATCTCTAAAGTCGAGCTATCCTTATCTTTTGAATGAACATCAACAGGATAGTTTGAAACTACAACTGGGTGTTCAAACTTTTTACCGGATTTTACGTTATCAATTGTGTAAACATATTTACCTTTAATTCTTCTTGAAACCCTTACTCCGAGCATGTCTGCAATGTTTGAAATATAGGAATTTTCAAATCCAGGAAGATATATTTTACAAAAATTAGCAAGTCTGAATATGTTCTTTCTGGCTAATTGCAAGGCTTTTGACATATTTACGACATCCAAAGTTTTTGTATAATCTATTATGCGAGGGCAATTAAATGCAATAGTAGAAGGCATTCCAGCGACTGTAAATATTTGAAAATAGTTCCTGTCGTGATCTTTTAGTATCCCTTTATTTACTGCATCTTCAAATAGCGGAGCTAAAGCCCACTTTTTACCTTTATCCCACGTATATGCGGTAGACAGGTGAATAAAGCCGTCTACATCCTCAACAGTAGTAACGTTTTTATCTTTATCATAATCTTTTAACCATTTTGCAAAATGAGAAACATCAACTCCACCCATCATAAATCGTAAACTAACCGGTTGATCTTTTTTCATTTCTTCCAAAAATTCACAGCCACAAAGTTTTCCAATTTCACAATTTCCTGTAGCATCAATTATATATTTCGCTCCGATAGATACCAATAAATCTTTGTTTTGTTGTTCTATCTTTTCGTTATATACAGATAACATTTCTTTAGAAATAATAACACCTTTAATCTTGTTGCCCTCAAGTATTACATTCCTAATGTGGCAGTCAAAAAACACTTCCACATTAGCTTTTGCCATTAGAGTGTCTAGGGCAATTTTAGTTAACTCAGGATTGAACCAACCTTTATTCCCTAAATATGTCGCTTGACCACCAATTGAGTGTAGTTCTGTTGTTAATTCATTGTAAAAATCAGTGTTTATTTGATGTTCTCCTGATTTCATAGCAGGAACAACAAGCGCAGATGTAATCGTTCCACCTAAGTGTATATTCTTTTCTATTAAAAGTGTTTTAAGTCCTAATTTGCCGGCAGTATAAGCCGCTGCACAACCAGCAGTGCCTCCACCAACAACTATCAAATCATAATTATCCATTTTATAATTATAAATTATAAATTTTCTCTTTGCAAAAAAGTTAATTTTTTGTCATAACTTAAAAAAAATTTGTTTCAATTAAAATTTTTTCACAAAAATATAAAAAATTCCCCTATAAAAAAATAAAATATTAGCGATACTATCGTTTAGATATATACCAATAATTAGCAACTGCCTCTTTTATATGTTTTAATAAATTTTGAACTAGAAATAAGATTTGAATTTTCAACTTCAATTTTATGGTTGTTTATAATCGCCTCATTATCGAGAGATAAATCTTTGTCACGATAAAATATACCTGCCTTCGATTTCATAAGCCCTAAATCGTAATCTGAGAGGTCATGAATTAATTCAGTATTATAATTTGTTTCTCTATTATTTTGTGAAACATCTGTATAAGGTTTAATAGCAACAGTTCCGGTAAATTTGTTTTGATTTTTTGAAAATATTTTTTTTACAATAAAACCGGCATTCAAAAAACAATTTCTGACTTGTGCTGAATTTGAGTAAGTCAAAATTAATCCACCATCTTCAAGGTGTTCATATAATAGTTTAAAAAAATCAATACTCCATAGGCAAGGACATTTTGTTGGCGTAAAAGCGTCTAAAAATACAAAATTGTACTTGTTTGCATCATTCATTATGGCTTGTCTTGCATCATTGATTTCTAAGTTAAAATCAAAATCTAATAATTCTAGGCATTTAGAAGCCTTTTTATAGCCTTTAGATAGATACTTATAATATATATTATGTAAGAAGGCTTTTAAACGCATTATTGGGGTATAAATAGACATATTATTTTGATAAAATTCAAATAGACGTATCATTTTAAGGTCAAAATATTGTCGATATTTCTTATCATATAAAATTGAAATAGTATTGTTATCAATTTTGTTTAACATCTTTTGAAGTAATAATATATTCACCTCATTTTGCAATTTATATTTCGTACTAGCAGTATTTGCTGATAACTTTTTAATCTTTTCCTGTTTATATATAATTTCGCTTTTTGAATTAAGTTTTCCAATATTTTTTTCAAACGTTTTAAAAAATGGAGATAAAGTTGCAAGATTTTTATCTGTGTCTATAGCATGTATAAAAATCTTATACTTTTTGTTATTGGTATATATCTCGTCGTTATTTATTGTTTTAGAAATATTATTTGTATCTATCGTATCGTTATAGATAATTTCTAATAATTTATTTAGAAAACTTTTTGAATTATAACCAATTCCAAAACAAATATCCAAAATTTTTATTTCTGAATTTTTTCTAAAAAATTTTTCAAAATCAGAAGGCAAAATAAATTTTTCATAAGCTTCTGTTAAAGCTCCATAAGTCGAATGGTAAATATCGTTGGCCTCTGGTGAGAATAACCCTACAGAGCCATCATTTGTAAAATATGGGTATAATACGTACATATAGCCATTATAAGGCATATACTGTATAGTTCAAATTCTTTATATATCTTCATTTTTGCCTTTTTTTAATGTTTTTGGTACAATACTAGTATTAAAATGAGGGAATTATGAAAATAAGTGTAAAAGTACCGGCAACAACGGCAAATCTAGGTCCTGGCTTTGATTGTTTAGGAATGGCATTGCCTATTTATAATACAATTACTATTGAAGAAACAGTTCTTCCGGGAACTGGAATTGAAATTAATGCTATAAATGATGCTTCAACCAGTGATGACTTGATATTTGAGCATATTCCAATGGATGAAACAAGTATCATATACAAAGCAGTTGAATTATTGTATAACTCAATTGGGCAAACTCCTAGTGAATTAAAAATTACAGTACAATCCCAAATTCCTATTGCACGAGGCCTAGGAAGCAGCGCATCAGTTATTGTGGGTGGACTTTTAGCTGCAAATGAATTATTGGGTCATCCTGCTGATGAAGTTGCTCTTTTATCTATAGCAACAGAGGTTGAAGGGCATCCTGATAATGTTACCCCTGCAATTGTTGGCGGACTTTGTTTAACTTCTCAAGAAGATGACGGTTCTATCCTTTATCGGAAATTAAATTGGCCGGAAGAATGGAATATTACTGTTTGTATCCCTGATTATGAGTTATCAACAGATATTTCCCGTTCCGTTTTGCCCAAAGAAGTTCCTATGGAAGATGCAGTATTTAATGCAAAACGCTTAGCAATGTTTATTGAAGCAGTTAATACTAAAGATGCAGAATTGATGAAATACGCATTACAAGACAAATTGCACCAACCATACAGGATGAAACTCGTTCCCGGATTAGATAAGATTTTGGAAAATCTTAAGCATGAAGAAAATGTTTTGGGATGTGTTTTGAGCGGCGCAGGTCCTGCGATTATCGTAATTTCTCAGAAAAACGATTTAGACAAAATCAAATCTATTGTTAAAGAAACTTGGGAAGATATGAATGTTAAAGTTAACTTAATGACTTTACCTATAGAACCTCAAGGTGCGCAAATCGTAAGTGAGTAGGTTGAGATATGGATAAAATTGATTTTACACCATTAGAAAAAGCAATAAAAAGTCTTGACGAAATAATCGAAAGATATAATCGTGAAAGTTATGATGATGCGATTAGAGATGCCATGATTAAGAGATTTGAATATACTTATTCGCTTTCTTTAAGATTCTTGAACCGATTTTTAAAACAAATGTTACCTGAAATTGAAGATAATTTGACATTCAATGAAATCATACGTGAAAGCAATAGATTTGGATTATTAAAAGCAAACCTTGAGGAATGGACATTATATAGACAAAAGCGCAATATGTCATCACATACCTATGATGAAGATGGAGCAAAAAGTCTTGTTGTGGTTATTCATAATTTTAGAGATGAAGCTCATTTTTTGTTAGAACAATTAAAGAAAAATATAAATGATTAATTTAGAAGATAAATATATTGATTTCATAAAAAAAACTATTTCAAAATATTTGGGTAGTTTTGAGGTTTATTTATACGGTTCTCGTGTCAAAGGAACATCTAAAAAATATTCAGATGTTGATATAGCCTTATTATCTGATGAATTAACAGAAGATATTAAATCAAAAATTAATATAGATTTTGAAAATTCAACATTTCCGTTTAAGGTCGATATAATAGATTTGAAAACAATTTCTGACGATTTTAAGATTTTAATTAAAAATACTTTAGTAAAAATATAAAAAAAAGAGGCTCGTTTTGGAGAGCCTCTAATATTTTTTGTTAATTTATTATTTATTAACCTTGACCGGTGTAATCCGGTGTTAAGCCTTTTACGCCTGCCTTTTCTTCTTCTTTCTTTGCATCGTATTCGGCTTGAGCTATCTTTAATCTTGATTCTAAGTTATCTTTTTGTGTTTGTAAATCGTCTTCTAAGTCTTTAAGAGGTTGAAGCATTGATTCACGTTGCATTTCAAACATATTCTGCCATACAGAGTTAGCATTTTGATATTGCATTTGAACCATTTGAGAGAACTGTGCATACTTAGAAGAATCTACTCCACCAAACATTTGTTGTACTGTTGAAGGATCTAATGCCCCAAAGTTTGTTCCTTGATTCATGCCTAAGTAACCAAGCATTGCATTATTCATTTGTGATTGCATTTGAGCCTTCATGTTACGTTCTTGATACGTAAACATCTTTTCCATGTCACCGACTTGTCTAGTGACACGACGCAACTGGCTCTGGATTCCCGTCATCTGATACTGTAGATCTCTGACGAGCTTTCCGGCCATCAATTTACCATATGCGCCATTTAGAAAACCCATGATTACAATCCTCTTGTTTTTTTGTCCTCGTAATTATATAAAGTATTTTTGTTATAAGAAATTGCGTATTTTATGTAATTATGGTTAACATTTCTTTACATAAAAGATATATACTTTATAATAATACCTTACTTAATAATTGCCTAAATCTTGTTTTCTTGCTATAATATGGCACTAAAGGGGGATACCTAAATGTTAAAAAAAAGATTTTGGACTACTAAAAATATAATATTTACAATACTGGTTATTGTATTATTACTTATGTTACCTAAAATTGTAGGAATTTTGATGCTATTCTTTGGGGCTTATGTTATAGCATGCGCTCTTAATCCTTATGTTAGCAAGTTGATGAAAAAAATGAAAAATCGAACTGTAGCTGCATCAGTTGTGCTATTCAGTTCTATTGCAGCAATTATTGCTCTTTTTATCCCAATAGCTTTTGTTGCATATAAAGAAATTAAAACTTTTTTAACTACAATGCCTGAAAAACTAAGTGATTTTAGTACTTTTTTCATGAACACAAAAATATATGGGCATAAACTTCCTGAAATGATTGACTTTGATACAATTTTGGGAAATTCATCCAATCTTGCTCAAGGGGTTGTAAACCAATCATTAAGCTTTACTGTTACAGTTTTTCAATTAATTATGATTACTGTCGCTTTGACAATGATTGTGTACTATATTTTGGTTGACAAAACTTATTTAAAAACAAAGTTTTTGGAATTTTTTCCGCCTGATTTAAAGGATAAAGCTAATGAAATTTTAACTAATATCAGCAACAAGGTTGGTGGATATGTAAGAGCGCAAATTATCTCTATGGCAGCAGTTGGAATTATGGTTTCAATTGTACTTGTAATATTTGGGGTTGAATACGCTACTTTATTAGGTTTGGTATCCGGCTTGTTAGATATTGTCCCTATTTTGGGACCAACAATTGCTTTGGCAATAATAATTTTAGTTGCATATCCTGCCGGATTGGTGAAGATTCTTTTAATTGTTCTCGGATTTTTAGCAGTACAACAGCTTTCAAATTACGTTGTAAGACCTGTTTTATTCGGAAAACTTATGGAGCTACACCCACTAATGATATTTTTGGCTCTGTTCTTAGCAGAACAATTCTTAGGTTTTTGGGGGGTAATCTTGTCACCTGCAATAGCTGCTACTATTTGTGTTTTGATAGATGAGTTATATTTAAGCCCTATTAACCTGAAATTAAAAGAGAACGAAGAAGATGCCTGAAAAATACCTATATAATTCTATAAATATATCTGATTATAAAATGTGGATGGCATTTCCTGCGATTTATTCTTTTTCAATGGCTTCATTAGGCTTTCTTTGGATGTTTAAAACCATTGACGAGGTCGAAGATGTTAGTATTGAAAGAATTTGTTCTGATACTGAAAAAACGCAATTTAAACCTTCTGATGTTAACTTAATTGCTTTTTCATTTTCATTTGATTTGGATTTTTTAGAAATCTTTAAAATGTTGGAAAAATACAATATTCCACTGAAATCAAAAGATAGGACTTCAGCACAATTGATTTTTGCGGGAGGTCCTGTTGTTAGTGCAAATCCGGAACCTTATAAAGAAATTTTCGATTTTTTCGTAATTGGAGATGGTGAAGACACAAATTTGCAAGCAGTTAGGCTCTGCAAAGCTAATAAAAATAAACCTAAAGACGAAATATTGAAATTATTGTCGGAGATTGATGGGGTTTATGTTCCAAAGTATTCAAAAATTGTAAACAAACACACTAAAAAAATTTCAGAATGTATTTATACTCCAATATTGACGGAAGATGCGTTTTTCCCGAACACATTTATAATCGAAATGACACGAGGATGTGCAAACCGTTGTGGATTTTGTCTTGCATCTTATTTGAACTTACCATTAAGAAGTATTCCATATGAAACATTAAAACAAGTGATAGATTTAGGGCTTGAAAACACAAATAAAATAGCATTGTTAGGCGCACAAATCAGCGCACACCCACACTTTCATGATATTTGCAAATATATTTATGAAAAAATTCAAAATGGTCAAAATATTGAAATGAGTGTTTCTTCATTAAGAGTTGATGCAATTACACCTGATGTGGTCAAAACTCTTGTTGCTGCCGGTCAGAAGAACTCAACACTTGCAATTGAAGCAGGTAGTGAGCGATTAAGACGAGTTATAAATAAGAATTTAACAGAAGAACAGATTTTTAGTGCGGTTAAAATAGCAAAAGACAATGGATTAAAAGGGTTCAAATTTTATGGAATGATTGGAATTCCAACAGAAACGCAAGCGGATTTAGAGGCTATTATAGAGCTTGCTAAACGTGTAAAAAAAGAAAATAAAGGTTTTGATATCTCTTTTGGTTTTTCGTCGTTTGTTCCAAAACCTCACACGCCTTTCCAGTGGTGCGGGAGAGAAGATAGCAAGTCATTAGAAAAGAAAAGTAATTTCTTGTTAAAAGAGTTGCGAAAAATTGGCGTAACCGCACATGTTTCAAGTATTAAATGGGATTACTGGCAAGCAGTATTATCAAGAGGGGACAGTAGTTTGACAGACTTTTTAATAGAAGTTTATAAACAAGGTGGAAAACTTGGAGCTTTCAAATCTGCAGCAAAAAAATTTGAAATTGATGCGGATTATTTCGCATGTAAAAACTATTCCCTAGATAGTGAATTAGCTTGGGATTTCATCAATATACGTCCTGGAAAAGATTTTTTAATCAAAGAAAATCAGCGACTTTTAAATATTTAGTCTGGAGTATAATCACAATAAACTAAACTTGCCCATTTTTCGAAATAGCTGATTTGAGTTGCACTACCGGATTTAATATAAATTCTATGCAGTGAACTATGGGGTATTTTTAAAGCAGATATAATGGCTGCTTTTATAATATCTTTGTGCGTTACAATAATAATTCTGCTACCTTGATTTTCGTCAATAATTTTATTTAATGTGTCATTTACTCTATTAATAAATGCCGTAACGCTTTCTGCATCTTCAGGTACTGCCTCTTCAGGACAATTAATTAGCTTTTCTAAAGCTTCAGGGTATTCTTCATGTACCTGTTCAAATGTCATATTATTGAATTTTCCACATTTTCTCGGATGTAAATCTTCGACAATTTCAAAATCTTGTTTGAATAATTTTGTAATCATTGCCGCAGATTGAACAGAGCGAGTTGCAGGGGATGTATAAATTTTATCGTTTTTAATCCCTCGTTTTTTTAAAAATTCACAAATTTTTTCGATCTCGTCAACTCCGGCATCACTTAACGGTGGATAAGTTTCAGAATCTGTAAACCTGTCATCTTCGCTTAAAATAGTTGCACCGTTACATATAAAAGTTATTTTACATTTTCTATCAAAATACATTTTTAATTACCTTTTTACTTAATAATTTTATTATAACATTATTTTGTAGTATAATCAAGATAGGTACAGTATAGGAGGTATAATATGAGGGGAAAAGCTTTTAAATTCGGCGATAATATTTCAACAGACCACATTGCACCCGGAAGATTATTCCATTTGCGTTCAAATTTGCCGGAATTTGCAAAACACGTTTTGGAAGATGCTGATCCAACTTTTGCAAGCAAAATGAATAAGGGAGATTTTGTAGTTGGAGGTTCTAATTTTGGCTTAGGTTCTTCAAGAGAACATGCTCCTCAAATTATTAAGATTGCAGGAGTAGGAGCTGTTATTGCGAAATCTTTTGCAAGAATTTTTTACAGAAATGCTATAAACATAGGGCTTTTAGCTATCGAAGCTGATACAGATGCAATTGATGCTGGTGATGAACTAGACTTGGACATTGAAAAAGGAATTTTAACTGACCTTACAAACGGCGCAATTATTCCAATAGAACCACTTCCGCCTGTTATGATTAAATTATTAAATGACGGTGGATTAGTAGAACACATCAAAAAGAATGGCGATTTTAAATTAGTATAATTACCAGTTTTGCAAAGAATAAATTGCGGATATAGCAATATCTCTTGAATTAAGTCTGATGTATTCAGATTCTGTAGGATTTATGATACAAGCAGTTCTTCCACATTGTTTCAAAAACTCTGAAAGAGTTGTATAATCAGAGGCTTTTTGTCTATTTGCGTTGCACTCCTGTAAATTTTTACAAATTTCAGAAGGCCCGATGTCGCCTAATCTTACACTTCCAAAAGAAGTCGGTGTATATGAAACAATATTATACTTTGAGGATAAGTTTTCACTATTTACATAATTTTTTATAGAATTATCAAAACTAATTGAATTGTCATCGTAAATATAAAAAACAGTTTTTTTATTTGAATTAAATATATTAGTCCAAACACCAGATGAATTTACTCCTCTGATAACAGCTTCAGGTATTTTGTTTATTCTATATTTTGAATGTCTTGAAGAATTGTTATTGCGACTGTTTTTTTTCGAAAATTTTATATTTTGATTTTTAAAAATTTCTGTATTAGACAAATCATAAGTAATTTTGTAGTATGCGTTTTCAAAATCACTAGGTGTAAAACCTTTTAAATAGCCTGTAAAATAACCTATTGCTAAAATTATTGCCAGACATATTAAGTAACTAGAAATTTCTATAATTTTATCTTTAAGTTCTTTTTTCATAAAAAAATCTCCGCTCTATTCAAAAAAATTATATAGCATTATTAACATATTTGCAATATCAGTTGACATTTCGGCGTTATCATTGTTTAATAAAGTTACACTGTCGTGTTTTTCGTGCTGAAATATAGTGGCAGTTAGACAAAAATAGGGCGTAGGAACTGTTTATATGGTTCGGCAGTCCCATCATAACCGGAATGCGTAAGGGTTTCAGGATATGGTTTTGTCGCAAAGGTAGAAAAGAAAAGGAGAAATTAAATGCCTACAATTAACCAGCTTGTACGTAGTGAACGTAAAAAGCTTACAGACAAAACAAAATCTCCAGCTTTGATGAATTGTCCTCAAAGACGTGGAGTTTGTACTAGGGTTTACACTACAACCCCTAAAAAACCAAACTCAGCTTTAAGAAAAGTTGCAAGGGTTAGATTAACAAATGGATTTGAAGTTACTTCATATATTCCAGGTATTGGTCACAACCTACAAGAACACAGTGTTGTTCTAATCAGAGGTGGCAGAGTTAAGGATCTTCCTGGTGTTCGTTATCACATCGTTAGAGGTACATTGGATACTGCTGGCGTTGCTAACAGAGCGCAAAGTAGATCTAAATACGGTGCTAAGAAAAATGCTAAAGGAGGTAAGAAGTAATGTCAAGACGTTCTAAACCAGCAAAAAGAGTTCCATTAGCAGATCCAGTATATAATAGTGTTGATATTTCAAAATTCATCAACAGAATTATGCGTCGTGGTAAAAAATCATTAGCTGAAAAAATCTTCTATGCTACATTGGACAGAATACAAGAAAGAACTGGCGAAAAATCATTAGATATTTTCCAAAAAGCTATGACAAATGCAACTCCGCTATTGGAAGTTAAAGCAAGACGTATCGGTGGTTCTACATACCAAGTACCTATTGAAGTAAAAGCTGATAGAGGTTTTGCTCTTGCTTCTTCATGGTTAATTGAATCAGCTAAAAAACGTGGTGGAAAATCATTCATCGATAAATTAACTAACGAATTGATTGATGCTTCAAACGGTTCAGGTGCTGCTTGTAAAAAACGTGAAGATACTCACAAAATGGCTGAAGCTAACAAAGCTTTTGCTCACTACAGATATTAATAATAGATTCTCTGTTTAATATTAACAAAAAAGAACTCCGAATATTTTCGGGGTTCTTTGCTTTTATTCTAAGTCTTTAAATCTTCTTTTGGATTAGTCATATTTTTTATATCAAATAGTTTTACAAAACTCCTTAGTACTGCGGGATTAAATACTGTTGGCGGACAGTCTGACAAAAATATGTTTTTGGCTCCATTACTTTTCAGATTAATTATATTGGTTAAGGAATTTGTGTCACATTTTGTTAGAAAAAACACTAAATTGTCTGATGATAATGAAATTTTTGAAAACAGCTTATGCAACACTTCATATAACAGAGAATAATCATTTCCTAAGTTAAAAGCATAAACATTTTCTAATTGTGGATTATAGGAAAAAGTGATTACAACATCACTTTTATCAATTATTGAATAAAACTTTTTGAAATAATTTTTCTGTTCAAATGAAAGACTTGATAGTCCGATTATATAGAGTTTTTCAGGCTTTGTAGAACGTATTTTATCTATAATTTTATCAAGTTCATTTTCATTATAACCAACAATTTCTGGTTGTCTGTTTTGCCCCTTAGCAAAACCTTTTGCTTGTTGTGCAGAATTTATTAAAGGTGTAAAATCATTGTTTTCAATTTTTACAACTCCTTTTGGAGCTATTTTGTCTGTTGTAAAAAGTCTGCCCCTATAAAGATATTCTATATTTTGTGCCTCGTTTTTTGTCAAAAGAATAGCACCCGGAAAAGTTGCAAAATCAAGAATTGTACTATTCACTCCTGTTCCAAAATGTCCCTTCAAGTTTTTAAATTGTTTAAAATAAGGGAATGAGTGTGCAATTAAAAGGTTGCCATTTGTGTAAACATCAATATTTTGAGTATTTGCTGCAAGTAAAACATTTTTTAAGTCATTCAAATTAGAACCTGAAACCATAATGGCTTTATTTTTACTAGTTGAATGTGAAACTTCAGTTTTTTCTATTTGTCCGAAATTTTCTTTTTGGACTTTATTAATTAGTTTTAAAATGTTTATATCTTCGGATGCAAGGCATTTAATCATGTTTTTTATTACATCTGAATTTATTTTAGTTTTATTAAATAAATTCAAAGCATCTAAAATAACGTTAATTGCATCCTCACAAAAAATGCCATAATCATAAAGAATAACAACATTTATGCAAACACTTTTTATTGATGTTGTCAGAATTTCTGACAAATATTTTTGCCCTTCACTCATTTTTTTGAATTTTTGTAAAAACTCTTTATCCCCCATTTTCAAAATAGCTGATAAGCTTGTCTTGGGTGATAATTTTATTAAATGTTTTAAATCTACACACAATTTGTTATTCTTTTTACAAAGTTGCAAATATTCTTTTCTTGCGGAGATTAAGTTGTTATATTCTTTTGAAAAAGCGTTCAATACTTGAACTTCTGACAAATCTTTAACAGCATCACCAGATGCGATTTGCGTAATAACATCAAGAATTATTGATGGTTTGACAATATCAAAATCTCTTAATTTTATAAGATAATACGCAATTTGCCTTAGTAATATCATCATAACTTCTTGCATAGAAGAAATATTTGGAGAAATTGAGCATGCTCCCATTGCGACACAATCATTGTATTCATAGTTATTTGACGCATTATAAAACATTTTTAACCTCTATTTTTTGCATATTCAATAATATCATCTGACTCATACATAGAAACTCCATTTTGAGGATCATCTAAAAATGGAATTTGAGCTTTCCCGCCCAATTTTAAAAGAGAACTAAGATTTTCAGGTTCTGCAACGTCTTTTTTAGTAAAATTAATATTATTTTTTTCAAAAAATTCCATAACTTTTTGGCAATATGGGCATGTTTCTGAAATATACAAATCTAACATGTTTCACTCCTTTTTTTATTATTATAAAGCGTTAAACATACGACATATCCCCCTACTATCCAATACTTAGGATTATTTGCATAAGATTAATTTTTATATTAAACTTAGCATTATGAAAAATATATTATTTGTATTCGGAACGCGCCCCGAAGTGATAAAATTAGCGCCGGTTATTTTGGAACTAAAAAAATATCCAGAAAAATATAATGTTATTGTTTGCAATACAGAGCAACAAAAAGAACTCTCAAATCAAACATTGGCATATTTTGGCTTAAAAGCCGATATTAACCTTGATTGTATGAAACCAAATCAATCGTTGTTGGAAGTACAAACACGTATTTTAACAGCCTTAGATAAAGTTTTTGATAACAACAAAGTTGATGCTACAATTGTACAAGGTGACACAATGACTGTTCTTTGTGGCGCTTTAGCAAGTTTTTATAGAAAAATCCCTGTATATCACGTTGAAGCAGGTTTGAGATCTTATGATATTTATGAACCGTTTCCGGAAGAAGTTATGCGTCAAATGACCTCTCGTGTTGCAGAATTAAATTTTGCACCTACTGAAAAAAATAGACAAGCTTTATTAAAAGAAAATATTTCTGATGACAAAATATTTGTAGTAGGAAACACTGTAATTGATGCACTTTTCTGTCTTTCAGAAGAAACTCTTAATAGCGCAAAAGAATATTATAAAAATCTTGGAATAACAATTGACGATAAATTAGTTCTTATAACTGCTCACAGGCGTGAAAATCACGGAGAAAGAATAAATAGGATACTTGATGCTATTGAACATCTTGTAACCGAATATAAAGACCACACATTTGTTATTCCGGTACATCCGAATCCGAATGTTAAAGATAAAATCCACGCAAGGTTGGAAAAATACTCTAATGTTAAACTTTTAAAACCATTGGATTATCCATACCTTGTATATTTAATGAAGAATGCAAAGTTAATACTTACTGATTCCGGCGGAATACAAGAAGAAGCTCCTTCGTTTGGTTGTCCGACACTCGTTATGAGATATGAAACGGAACGTCAAGAAGGTATTGATGCAGGAGTTTCAGTTTTGGTCGGAGCAGATTATGACAAAATTGTTTCTTACAGTGAAAATATTCTTTCTAAAACGAGAGAAGAAACTCGTTTAAAAGCTCAAAACCCTTATGGGGATGGAACTTCATCTAAAAAAATAGAAGAAATTATTTCTAAATATTAATAAATTATATAGGCGGGATATGTTTCCCGCCTTATTTATATATTTAGTAATTCATTTGCCAATTATCGTTTAAATTTTTACCGAAACAACCAGCTATAGAAGCACTATCTGCAATACAGTAACAGTACGACTAAACGTTTTTCAATCAAAGGAAAGAGTAATTTTCTCCTACACTCTTGAAGTCATTCTGCTTTCATAGCTTCTGATGGTTTCACCCTTCAATACATGTTTAGAATAACCTTTTAATCTATAATTCATGCTTGGCATTGTTGAAACTTCTTTTTGGAAATTTTTATATAATGCTTTTTCTCTTTCTTTTATTATCTCATTAATATCAGGTTTCGCAGGTGCTTTAGGTCTTGCGTTTCTAGCTGATTTCATTACAAGCAACAACAACATAATTGACACAACACACCACAAAACTTTTCCTTCACTCACTGCACTAGAAACAGTAATTGGTGCTGAATTTGGAGTTTCAAATACGATATTAGCTTTCGCAATCTCAGGTGCTTCAATATAAATTTTTAATTCATTGTTTTTTTCACTCTGAATAGCTAGACCTTTTACTCTCGTTGTGTTTTTGTACATTGTATTAATATCTGGCGATTGTTTAATCCCTTTCAGATTAATAACAATTTTATTTGGAGATTCTATTTCTCTTTTAACTTTTGCTACTTCATCTGAGCGCAAAACAACAGAGGTTTCTCCATCAACATTGTCAATAACTACAGAGTTTAAAAAATTGTCTGTAGCAAAGGCACTCAAGCCTGCTAAAATAAGTATTAGTGTTAATAAAAATTTCTTCAACATATCCTATCCTCACACATATACAATACAAGAGATATTAAAAATGCACATCAATCAAGGGTTTTAAGCATCTAAATCAATGGATTGATATATTGTATTAAGTATTGTAACGAAAAAGATACATGCTGAAATTGAGCAAAAAAATATTTTTTTATATAAATGTACACTAGATATTAATAGGAGCAGATATGAACGACATCTTAGCTAAATCTTCACAAACAAGAACTAATAATATCAGAAGCACAAAACCTTCCGAAGCAATTGAAACAGCTGGTTCTTTGGCAATGAACCAACCTCATAGTTTATTTGAAACAAAAGTATATGATATGTTTTCATCAAGCAATCCGTTTTCAGTTGATTACACTCAATATGCTGATTGTGGTGCAACTGTTGCTTATAATGGTGGATTTTTAAGCGATTTTTCTAGCGCAGTATCTACGTTATCTTCCGAAGGTGGTTTTTCATCATCTGATGGAGGGACATTTTCCGGCGGTTGTGATGCAGGATTTTCAGGAGGAGCAACTTCATCATGCGGAGCATCATCTGGTGGTTTTTCATCAGTTTGCTAAATACAAAATTGTTTTATAAAAAGTTTAGAGAAAAAAGAAAAAGAAATACATTAATTGACGGTTCAAAAAACCGTCTTTTTTATATATGAATATATTATGGATAAAAAATATTTCACATACATTCTTTTGACAGAACAAAATACTCTGTATTGCGGCTATACAGATGACGTTGAAAAGCGTTTTCAAGCACATCTTGAAGGTAAAGGTGCAAAATATACACGTTCACACAAACCGATAAAAATTGTTTATCAAAAAGAATTTGAAACGAAATCTGATGCGATAAAAGAAGAAAGAAGAATTAAAAAATTATCTCGATTTGAAAAATTAAAACTTATTAACAATATTCAATAATTTGCGCAAATTTTATTTTTATAAATTTTAAATAAAATATGAATATCAATTTACTTAACACACAAAATACAAACAATTTTAACATGTCTTTTACTGGAAGAAGAAAATATCCAAAGGACATCCCTCCAAGAAAACTTGAATTTACTGAGGCTGAAGCTGAATTTATGCCAGTTTGGCAAAAACATAATATAACGGAAGCAAATCTAAAAACTCAAAAATCTAATTTAAGAGATTATTACTTAAGCTCTGATAAGGCTGATTATAAAGAATTAAGAAAAGAAAATACCAAACTAAAAAACAAAATGCACTATATTGCAAAAAAGTATGACGCTGATGAGCTAGTATTAGCAGGAGAAATTAGGACGAAGAATATTTATAACTGGTACGCTCCTAAAATTTATAGAGCTAAGAAAAAAGTTGAACTTTTAGAATTAAAAAAATATTTATCGAATGCAATTATTGAAACAAAAGCTAAAGACATGTTATTAAAATTAATAGGTATAATTGAAACGTTCTTAAAAAAATAAACCTATTTATTTTGTTGTTTAGCCGCTTTTGCCTGTTGTTTTTGAATTTCTTTTAACTCTTTAGCTTTTTGTTTTTCCAATTCGGCAGCTTTTTTGCTTTCTTGTTCAGCCTTTATTGCTTTATATTTTTCAATTGCTTCATTCCCTGATGTAGAACTTTGTATTTTTTCTCTCAAAGCATAGTCTTTTTGAGATTCTTTAAATTCCGCATTCATTTCTTTAATTTTAGCTTTATATGAATTTTTTAGAGCCTTTAATTCAGCTTTATCTTCAGCTTTTTTTTGTTTTTCAGAGGCTTTTTCAATTCGTTTTAACTGTTGTTCTTCCTTTTCTGTAATACTAGGAGCTACAACACCATCTTTAACTAATTTATAGCCATTCATCCCAATCTGAACAGTAGAGGAGTTGTCCATAGTCATTAATCTTGGTCTTTCTCCATGCGCAGTAACAATCCATACTCCCAGATTTACAGGAGTATTACCAGTATAAGCTACTGCATTTACAACAACCCAATCAGGATTACTGGATGAAAAACCCAAAGGATAAATATCCCAACGCTTATCATTTAGATTTAAACCTTTGGTTTCTTTCCAATAATAAACAATTGCATCTCTAACATCTGCTAAGCTATAAGAATTACCAACAGAAAAATCATACACAATCGGAGTAGTTTTCCAAATTCCATCACGAGTATTTCCTATTTTTTCTTTAACCAACAACTTCGTACCATCGGGTGTGAAATCAACAGGAGTTAGAGTTCTGAACGTAAAATAATTGTCATTTGTTTTTTCTGTTGACAAAATTGGTTCAGATAACCTATGAACAGTGTTTGCAGTCAAAATTCTATCCATATTAGACTTAGCTTCTTCAAGATTTATCACAAATAAATCACAAGCTGTAGAGCCACTATTGGGATAATAATAAACTGATGGATAAACTAATCTTTTAAAATCCGGAGAAACAATACCTTGCGCATTTTGCTGCCATCTTTTATACAAGGTATTAGTTATTGTAATTTCAGGACTTCCTGGTGGATTGTTATATCTTGCAATTTTATAATTTGGTTGCGGTACGTAAATCATATCCGCAGGAGTAGGAATTTTAGGAATTTCTGCTTCCATAGTCATCCTATCTTTAGGGGCAGAAAGCTCCTCATACTCCTCAACAGTCATATAGCCTGACGGAGTACGGCTCATTTTAGTTCGTTCATATTTTTCTTTTTCAGCTCTTTTATTCACATTGTGAATATATTTTGCTTCTTGTTTAGTTTGATTTTTTTCAACATAAGGAACAGGGATTTCATCTCCCCACTGAATATAAGCGCAAAATGCAGCAGCAATTCCTAACAATGCGTATAGCATTAAACCAAACCTTCCTTCATAGCCATAGAAATAGCTTTAGAACGAGTATTTACATAAAGTTTTTGCAAAATACTGTGAACATGAGTTTTTGTTGTAGAAATAGTAATAACAAGTTTTTCTGCAATTTGCGGATTAGTTAATCCATCTACAATTAAAGCCAAAACTTCCATTTCTCTTTCTGTCAAACCATAAAGATTTTTGCCTAGTTTATAGTTAATTTCACCACGTTTCTCATTAGAAGAATCACCACGTCTTATATTTGTAAGCACAACCTTTGCAATTGCAGGATCAAGCCATCCTGCACCTTCCGATACCGCCAAAACTGCAGAAACTGTTTGCTCTGACGTTGCACCTTTGGTAATATAACCATCTGCACCAGCTTTGAACGAATCAAATATATCATCTTCATCTTCTCTTGATGTGTACATCAAAACTTTAATTTTAGTATTCTGAGATTTAATTCTTTTTGTTGCTTCTATTCCATCAATTGTAGGCAAACCAATATCCATAATCACAACATCAGGAATAAGTTCCAAAGCTTTATCAACGCCATCTTGCCCATCAGCACTCATTCCAACAACTTCAATTTTATCGTTGTTTCCTAATACTACTGATAATCCCATACGAGCCATATCATGATCTTCTACGATAAGAACTCTGACGTTTTTAGCCATTTGAAACCTGTCTTTCTTCTGCCTTTCCACCAGTAACAACATCTGTTAATAGGAAAGAAAATTCACTACCTTTATCTACTTTACTATCTACCCAAATTTTCCCATTATGAGCTTCAATAATTTGTCTTGACAAATACAAACCCAATCCTGTACCTGTAGAACGTTTTCTAGCAGTCCCTTGAGAAAATCTTTTAAATAAGTTCGGAATATCACTCTGAGGAATACCGTTTCCATTATCAGTTACAGAAAAAATAAAATCGCCACATTGAGCTTTTGCCAATACTTTGACAATTCCATTCTTGTTTGTATAATTCAAAGCATTTCCACAAAGATTTGTAATAACTCTCTTAATTTCAGCTCTGTCAGCTAAAATATGAAGATTATCTTCCAATTCAAAAATTACAGAAAAATCAATATTTTTCTTTTCTGCAAGCGGTTTTAATTCCGAATAACATTGCTCAACTAAATCTTTTACCGAAAAAGCGGTTTTGCAAAGAGTTAATTTTCCACTTTCAAATCTATAAACTTCCAAAAGTGCATTAACCAATCCCAATAAATCCTCGTTACTTTGTAACATTGTTGATAAAAGAACTTTTTGTTTGTCATCAAGTTCCCCAATAGCACCTTCCAAGAAGAATTTAAGAGTTTGAATGGCCGCTAATAGCGGGGTTCTCATATCATGAGTAAGTGTTGCAATAAAATCATCTCTTAATTTTTCAGTTTCCTTTTGAACACTTACATCTCTGATAACACCAACAAACTTATCATTTTTGTCATCATCAGATGAAATCGCTGCAAAACTCATCTCTACAGGCGTATGAATACCACTCAGAGAATTAACTACAAAATAATCTCTCAAAAGAATTTCTGAATTTTCATCACTCAAACCAAATATTTCTCCGGATTTATTATCCTTTGCAGAATTAAATTCTTTTACATTAGAATATGCAATTTCTTGAATTTTCTTTTTGCATAATGAGCATTCAGACAAACCAACCATATTTTCGCAAGCCGGATTTACTTGCAAAATATTACCTTCGCCATCTACAATGATAATTCCATCAGCACAATAGTTAATTATGCCAGACAATTTTTTATTTGCTTCAGAAAGATCTGCAGTTCGTTCTGCGACAATTTTTTCTAAATTTTGTGAATAATCTTGAAGTTGTTTCTTTGCTATTTCAAGTTCTTCTATTTTGTTTCTCAAATTTTCTAATAAATGACTTCTTTCAATGCCGTTTCGAATATTCATCATCAAGTCATCATTATCCCAAGGTTTTTCAATATATTTATATAACCCGATTTCGTTTATCGCTTTAATCGCATTTTCCTTATCCGCATAACCTGTCAACAAAATCATACTTACTTCATTATAGAGTTTTTTAGCCTCAGTCAAAAACTCCAAACCATTCATTTCAGGCATCATAAAGTCAGAAATTATTAAATCAGGTTTATTTTCTCTCAAAAATTCAACCGCATCATTAGGGTTGTTAAACAAATGTATATCTGAATATCCCTCAACTTTAAACAAAGCTTTAAAAGCTGAGGTTACCATTTTTTCATCATCAACTACTACTATCTTACTATTTTCCATACTTATATAATAAGTCATTTTTAAAACTTAGACAAATAGTTTACAAAATCGCAATAATTTAATAAAAAAAGACTATATAGCAATGCCAATATAGTCTTTTCAATATTTATAAACCAATCAATTTATTGATGTGTTGTTTCAATATAGTTTGTATTTGGAATATATGAACTTTCACCATTAATTTCGATTTTATTAATAATTTTTGCACGTTTTTTTCTGAACAACATGTCAACAAATGCCTCTAGTCTTGTAATAAAACCTGCTTCACCTGTTTGTTCATCTATTGTTAAGTTCAAAAGCGGCTTATTAAATCTCTTAGCTTTTCTTGTAATTCTTTCAACCATCAAGGAATCCGGTCCGCATCCAAATGCAGTAACAGTAATCATTCCGTCAATTTTGTTATCTTTCATGAAATGTCCTGCAGCACCTGTCATTTCTCGTTCGTTAGCCCAATACATATCTTGTCCTAACGCTTTTATACCGTCATCCATTTGCTCTTTTGAAAGTTGTAATGATGAATAAACCTTAACATCCATTTTTTCAAGTTTATCAAAAATCTTCATTGAAGCACGTTCATCGAAAATATTATATCCGTGCGCAATTAAAGCAATCGAGATCGGATATTCTTTTGTCTGATTTTCAATAAAAACTTTACCTTGCAAAGCATAATTCATCGCTTTTTGATAGCTCATTCCTGATTTTGACATAATATGGAAATTGTTATATGTTCTCCAACCAGCTTTTGAAGCCTTTTTGATTTTATCCATATCTGTAATACCAAATGGAGCAACCATTTCACTCAAAAATTCATACAAACCTTGATTTTTTTCAGATTTGTCAAGAGTTGCTTCAATCATTGTAAAATCTCTTTTTACAACATTTCTAACCAAATCCGGTAACCCTCTGATTTTTGAGCAGTTATAAATTTTTGGAGCAATTGATTGAATAGAAGGTACTAAAATTTTATCAACACCTTTATCCAACAAATTCAAAACATGTCCGATATAGATTTTTATAGGCAAACAAGTTTCTGTAACAACAAGAGAAGAACCACTAGACATGGTTTGCTTTGTTGTAATGTCAGATAACACTATTTTTATTCCTAAATCTGTAAAAAATCCATAGTAGAATGGATAGTCATTATAAAAGGACATCCCACGAGGTATGCCTATTGTCATATTGTTATTTTGAGTATTATTTTCCACAATAAATCCCCTTTGCTACTTTTATAATACTTCAAAATAAAAAATTTTGCTATGTTTTTATTAAAATGTTACAATCGTAATTTTGAATTTTAATATGTTAAAAGTGACAAAATCCCAATTTTGTTATAATATATTTACAAGGAGTTGTTATGCCACATTTTTTCATAAAATCAGATGATGTAATAAACAACAAGGTCACAATTTCAGACAAAGAAACATTCAACCACCTTGCAAAATCTTTGAGAATTAGAAAAGGTGAAAAACTTTTGCTGATTGATGAAAATCAAATTCAATATGAAACTGTTGTCGAAAATATTACCAGCAGAGATATCCTTGCTAATATTGAAAAAAGCTACAAATCTCAAAGAAAATTATTATTCAAACTATATCTTGCGCAAAGTCCTTTGAGGAGTGATGCACAAAATTTTGTTATAGAAAAAGCAACTGAACTTGGTGTAGATGGTGTTTATCCAACTTATACAGATAATTGTGCATTAGCAACTTCTGTTATTGAAAAGAAAATCCCTAAATGGCAAAGAATTATGCTAGAAGCGTCAAAACAATGTGAAAGAGCTTATATTCCAACTTGTTTTGAGTTAACTAAATTAGAAAATATAATAAATTTACAAAATAATGGTTATAAAGTTATTGCTTTTTGTGAAAGATGTACAGATTTATCATTATTTGATTATACCCAGAAAAATCCGATTAATATTGACGACAAATTAGTTGTCATAATTGGACCGGAAGGTGGTTTTTCTCAAAAAGAATTTGATTTGTTTAGAGAACACAATATTCCAATGTTAACACTTGGAGAACTTATTTTAAAGGCTGATACAGCAGTTACTGTAGCGTTAGGAAATATAATATATGAATTCAATAATTATAGACAAAATTAAATCAGATGCGATTTTATCAAAAATTATAGATAATTTTGATAACGAAATTTTTCTTGTTGGTGGCACTGTTCGTGACTATTATATGGGTTTGGAAAGTGTTGATAGGGATATAATCGTAATGGATGAAAACGCAAGAACTTTTTCATTAAAACTTGCAGATTTACTTGATGCGACTTTTGTTCCTTTAGATGAAGAAAATCATATTTACAGATTAGTATTAAAAGACAAAATTAATTATATTGATGTTACAAATCCTGTCGGAGATTCTATTGAAAAAGATTTAATGCGAAGAGATTTAACAATAAATGCTATTGCCGTAAATATTAGAACAGGCGAATTAATAGATATTTCTGGCGGTGTAACTGATATAAAAAACAAATGTTTGAATTATGTAAATGAGCTAAATTTTGTTGATGACCCGTTGAGATTGTTGAGAGTTTACCGCTTTCAGGCACTGTATGGTTTTGAACTAGCTCCGGAAACGGTTAATGCAGTTTGTAAATATGCTGACTTAATCCACAAACCTGCAGTTGAAAGGATTAATCATGAGATTATGGCACTATTTTCAGGTAAATACACTGATAAAGCACTTGAAAATATGAATAAAACATGGATTTTGGAAGAAATTTTCCCATTTGTAAAAGAGTTGAAACAAGTTCCTCCAAACTCTCATCACCACTTAGATTTGTTTCATCATTCGATAGAAACCGTAAGACAAGTGCAAAATTTATATAATTCAGCATCAGATGAAGTTAAAGAACATTTGGACAAGATTGATTTTGGCGGTTTTTCAAGATTAGCTCATTTGAAATTAGCTGCGTTTATGCACGATATTGGCAAATTTTCAACTTGGACAATTGAAGAAGGAAAACATCGTTTTATAAAGCACGATGATGTTGGCGCAAAGTTAGCAATTAAATTTTTGAAAAAATTACACCTTTCAAATAAACAAATTGATTACATTTCAATGATGATTAAATATCATATTTATCCGTCACATGTAATGAACTCCCCACAAATCACAGAAAAAATTATGATGAGATTTGTTCGCAAAATGGGCGATAATTCAATTGATGATATTATTTTGGCGCAAGCAGACAGGTTATCAGCTAGAGGCCCTGAAATTACAGATGCTATTGTTGAGAATAATATTACATATTTGAATATGTTATTGAGATTTTATTTGGAAACTCGTGAAACGTTAAAACCACTTCCAAAATTATTGACAGGGAACGATGTTATGCAATTGTTAAACATCAAACCTTCAAGAGAGTTGGGAGAAATTATGGATGCTTTGCATGAAGCTCAATTATCCGGCGATGTTTTAACAAAAAACCATGCTATTGAATTTGTAAAAAATTATTTTAATAGCTAAATTTTGACAAATTTTATGATATTAAGCGTAATCTTAACAATTATTTACAAAAAATTTTAACTTATTTTTTGTTGGTTTTTGATGTAAATACTAATTTTTTATTGAGTTTTTATTTAAAAATATAAAAATTTTATTTAAAATATCACTATTTTTAATAAAAAATTCAAAATTATGTCTTAATATATCCTTTACATTATCATCTATTATGGCAATTTTTTTTTTGCCCGACTTTTAATATTAATGTGTAATGGTATAATAGTTGTGTAGTTTTATAAACCAGACGTAATATGATAGATAAAGTTAGTATAGCAAGTGTAAAAAATAACAATACCCCTAAAAGGGATAATAATATGAAAAAAAATCCGGCATTTAAAGGCGGGTTGGCTGATTTGCCTATTTTGCTTGTTCAACAATGCGAAAAACAACCAATGGTAAACGTGTCTGTTTTAGACTTGTCTACTGCGATTGTTCCACGTACTGTTATCGAAACTAAAGAATCTAATGGCTATGCCGGCTTTGAAGCTTTTAGACGTGAATCATCCGGTTTAATTGTTAACTGTTTAATTCCTGGGTTTATTGTAGCAGGCGTTGCAAAATTATTGCAAAAACCTATTATGAAAGGATTTGGCAAGTCAGATCTTTCTACAACTTGGGCTAACGAAAATGCAATTAATAAAATCCATGATTTCTATGCACCGCATTTTGCAGATGAATCATTAGATCAACGTCAAAAAGTATATAATACATTTAGAGATGAATTGGGTAGTTTGTCAGGTGTTGATGGTTCTGAAACAAAACATTTTGCAGATATATTTGGCATTAAAACAGGCACTGATGGTAAATTTGTTGGTAAAATCGGCAATGACAAACTTGATAGAGCAGTAAACGAACTTGTTGATGATGTTCTTGCAGAAAAACATACATCTAAGAAAGTTAAAGAAGCTTATCGTTCAATTGTTGAAGAAACTCATATTGCGGAAAATATCAAATTTAAGACAGACAAAGGTTTCTTCTCTAACAATTTAGAATCACTATGTGATGATACTGTTAAAATGTTGCGTGGCGTTATTAAAGAAGATATTAAAGATGCTAATAGCTTATCACAATACTTCAAAAAAGCTACAAAACTTGTTAACTGGAAAAGTATTGGTGGTCTTGGTGTAATTATTCCGCTTGCAATTTCTATGCAGCCGATAAACAGATGGATTACACACAAAACATCAGGTCAAAAAGGCGCACCAATTTATAAAGATTTTGGTAAAGATAGCGAACACAAAGAAATGACAACAAAAGAAAAAGCTGAATTGCTTGCTCAAAAATTCATTTCTATTGGTTCTATGGTTGGTGTTTGCGGTTTATCAATGTTTATGGATAGACCAATTTTGAAAAACATCTTCCAATTCAAGGGAATTTTCCCAACAATGGATCAGGCAAGGATTATTTCTACTGCTACATTTGCAAGCCGTATGGGTGCATCTGAAGACAGAAACGAACTTAGAGAGGCAACTGTTCGTGACATTGCGACGTTCTCAAGTTTTTATTTCTTAGGTGATTACGTTGCAAAAGGTATTGCAACATTCCTAGAAAAGAAAAATCCTGGAACTCACTTAATTAATAAACTAAAAGATGCCAAAGAAGGGGCTAACCCAATACAAAAATTATGGAATTGGGCAAAACATACTTCTTTGAAATCATCTGATGAATTAGCAACAATTAAAGATAAAAGATTAAGAACTATTTGCCAACTTGGTAACATTGTGTTCTCATTGTTATCATTAGGCGTATTTATCCCATTATACACTAGGTCGAAAACAAACAAGAAACGTGCAGAAGAACTTGCGAAATTAAATGCGGACAAAAACTCCACCGCAGGCTCAAATGCTGAATCCGGCTCGAAAACATCGAGTTCCTCCGGCTCTACAAAAACATCATCCTCCACGTCGACAACGACAACATTAGGCTCTGATGATTTTTCGAAAGCCATAATCAAGGATAACACAGCATTTAAGTCATTTATTAATTCGTAAGGAGAAATTTAATTATGAAAATTCAACCAATTATACCCCAATTAAAACAACAAGAAAACAACAAAGAAAACGTTCAATTTAATGGTTTAGCTGATGCAGCAACATTAGGCTTGAGATTTTTAGATACAAACCAAGCTTGGGGCGCAAACGCAGTAGATCTTGGTTCAATGGTTATACCGAGAACTACAGTTGATATGGTCAATAGAGGTCCTGCAGCCGGTATGGAAACAGGTCGTCGTGAAGCTTCTGGTACAATTAACCACTCTTTAGTTGGGGTATATGGAACATTAGCAGGTCTTGCTCTTGCAACTACTCTTAACAATAAATATGGCATTAAAGCACATAAATTGTTTGTTGATGACGAAACTCTTGAATTGTTAGGAAAAGCTTGGGATAAACAGGTTAAAGCTGGAAATCAATCTCCATTAAATGATTATTTGCAAGATGTATTCAAAGGAGCTGAAACTCGTATTGGAGATGAGTGGAAAACTATTCCACAAGAAAAAATTAATGATGTTGTCGGCAAATATGCAGAAGTTTTGAATGGAAAAGATGCACCAATAACAATTTCAAAAGATTTAAAAGAATATGCAAAAGCAGTTATTATGAACTCTACCGGTTCTGAAAACTCTTTCAGACTTGGTAAGGAACAAAAAACAAATTCTATTTCAAACATTTTAGATAGCATTTATAACGTTTCAAGAACATTTGTAAATGATAAAGTTGGCAATGCCTTCAAAGAAAGCAAAGATATTAATACTAACGCATTCTTAAAATCAATGAAACGTATGAACTTAGGTCGTTCAATGCTTGGTATAGGTATTGCATCTGCTGTTGGTATGTCAATTCAACCGTTGAATATTTATCTTACTAAAAAGAAAACAGGTAGTGACGGTTTTGTTGGTGTAGAAGGTCGCCAAAAAGATAATTCAGCAGGATTTAAAGCATTAAAAGTTGCATCTGCTGCTATATTTGGTGGTGGAATTATTGCTACAATCGGTGCAAAAGGTGGTTTGAGCGGATTGATGAAGAAAATTCAGTTCAAAGGCTTAATTCCTACACTTGACCAATTTAAGTTTATTTATGGCGTAACTATTATGTCAAGATTTATGGTTGCACGTGACAAAGACGAACTTCGTGAATCTATTGTAAAAGATACTTTAGGTTTCTTTAACTGGTTAATTTTAGGTAACTTTGTTGCTAAAATGACTGCAAATGCAATGGATCAAAGTTTGTTAAACTATAGCGAAAAAGAACACGGCAAAGGCTTCTTCAACAAGATTTTGAAAGCTCCTATGGTTACTCGTGATGAAGTATTACATAGAGGATTAAAAGCTGCAGGTGTTGATGTTGTTGAAAATGGTAAAGCATTGTCATTCAAACAATTGTTGGGCAAATTAAAAGATGCAAAAGTTTCAGAAGCATTAAGAAAAGAAACAAAAGGCAAAATGAGAGCCTTAAGTATTGCTCAGGTTGCAGGTTACTTGTATTCTGGTTTGGTATTAGGAGTTGGAATTCCAAAACTGAATATTTATATGACAAACAAATCAGAAGCAAAAAGAAAAGCTCGTTTAGCTGCCGAAAAAGCTAAACAAGCTCCAGATGCTCAAAAAGTTGTACCAAACAAACAAGCTGAAGCTCAAAAACAACCTCAGCTTGATGCAAATGAGCAATATAAAGCTATGATAAAACCTGAAAGCAAAACTTTTTTAGGAAAATAGCATTATAAACCCAATGGATAATCTTTAGGGAATTCATAACCGTTTTGTTCTAAAAGAATTGTACAGTACACACCACCATCAGTTCTATAATTTTTACAATTATCTATTAATTGCTCGTGTGTTGGGAATGGGTAGCCAGTTTCTGCGCAATAGAACCCTCTTACTTGATTGCTATTAAAGTTGCAGCCACCATTTTTGCATAAAATAAATACAAAAATATCTTTACCTTTTTCATTTGGACCTTTTTCGCCATTTATATCATACCAAATATCATAACAAGCACCAATTTTTATACTCATTTGAGAGCCATCAACAAATCTTAAAGTTGCCATATTCATACCAAAAAGTGTTCTTTTTTCGATATCTGCACTTTTTATATAAGGTTTAATATATGTATTTAGAAAATTATATGCAGAATCTGAGTTACCCATTTCTCCAATAACCCAATCTTCTCTTGGTCCTAAGTCATTTTCAGCAGAAATAAGAGCTTGATTGATAACAGAAACAAATTTCTTAATTCTGGCAGTTGCTTGTTGTCTTTTGTAATTTTGCATCAATGACGGCATCGTCATTGCCGCAACAACACCGATAATGCCGAGTGTGATTAAGACCTCTGCAAGAGTGAAAGCTCCACACCAATGTCTGAAGTATGAACCAACACTGTCACAGAGGGCTACGTGCGTAGCACCTGGTCGTTTTAGTGAACGGTGAGTGGTACAGTTACAACTGTAGGTTGGGGTTTCTAACCCAACAACGTTTCCAATCATACGATACTTTGGACTATTGTCCTCAGTATGACAATTAAGAGAGGCTAGTCGACGATTGCCCCCCCCCCGACAAAGACCTTGCAGCACAAGGCATTGAGCGGTTTTAATAAACTTTTAAATTTTTTCATAAATCTAGCTCCTCTATATTTATATTTTTTATTATAACTTATATTTTCAAAAAATTCAATATCAATCATCTATAATTTTTGCTTCAACCTCTTTCATAGCACTTACACTATTATTCAAACTATTCGCTAATTCTGCTGCCGTCTGCGCATTATAAAACTTTCCACTCGTAACCATTGATGTACATTCAAGTTGCGACAAATCATCTTCATCATCAACATTAAACGCAATTACGTCAATCATTACATCTTTTCGGATTTTTATTAATTCCATTACATATTTACACGGGCTTTCATCACAATTTTCTCCACCATCAGTTAACAAAATTATATGTTTTTTCCCAACGTAACCTAAAAAATCGTTTTTTATTGCTTGTTTAAGTGAATACGTAATAGGCGTCATTCCACGTGGTTTAACACTCTGCAATGCTGAACTTATACCAATTCCACTGTTTAATTCAATTGGAGAAATTAAACTTGAAGCTCTGCACGCCTCATAAGGAGTAAACCCCATTCTATGTCCGTAAACTCTTAAACCAACATAAATATTTGGATTTAATTTTGGCAGCAAATTTCTCATCGTATCAATCATCAAATCAACTTTTCTTTTTCCGTCTAAATATTCTGACATACTATTTGAAAAATCCAATATAAATAAAACTCTTTCATTTTCTCTAATATCAGGAGAAGAGCCGTTTCGATAAACATTATAATTATCTGCAATAACCGGCAAATTAATTAAAATCAACAATACTAATATAAATCTCAACATGCACATATTTTATATTGACTATTCACTATTCACCACTCACTTTTCACTATTCCATTTGACGATTATTTTTGCTTGCAATATTATAATATATAGTTGAATTATTCGTCATTCTGAGCAAAATATTGAGATTCTTCGGCAAAACCTCAGAATGACTGTGCGAAGAATCTGTTTAGCAAGGGATAAATTATGAATAGCAAAGAATTAATAAAACAAGCCGAAAAAAGCTTAACAAAAGAATTTGAACAAATAGAAGATATCAGAGATTTTAACCAAGAAAAAGTTTTAAATGCTTTTATAGAAAACAAAGTTGCTCCGGAACATTTTTATACCGTATCAGGTTACGGGCATGATGACTTAGGGAGAGAAATTTTGGATAAAGTTTTTGCAGATGTATTTAAGGCTGAAAAAGCGTTAGTCAGAATACATTTTGCATCAGGCACACACACTTTGGCATGTTGCCTTTTCGGAAACTTAAAATACGGGGATAAATTAGTATCTGTTGCAGGTTCACCTTATGACACAATGCAAGAAGTTATAGGAACTGCAGGCGACGACGAAACAAAGCGTTCTTCATTAATCGGAAACGGCGTTTTATATGATGAAGTTCCACTTAAAAATGGAATGGAAATAGATTTTGAAAAACTCGAAGAAAAAATTGACGAAACAGTTACAATGGTTTTAATTCAACGTTCTAAAGGCTATTCAACCAGAAAATCTCTATCACTTGAAACAATTGAAAAAATTTGTAAAATTGTAAAATCTAAAAATCCAAACTGTATCTGCTTTGTAGATAACTGCTATGGAGAATTTGTAGATACAAAAGAACCGTTAGAAGTTGGAGCTGATCTAATTGCTGGTTCTCTTATCAAAAATCCTGGAGGTGGAATTGTTGAAGCTGGTGGATATGTTGCCGGAAAAGAAATTTATGTTGATAGAACTGCAAATAGATTGACAGCACCAGGAATTGGCTCTGAAGGTGGTGCTATGTTTAATCAACACAGATTGATTTTTCAAGGCTTGTTTATGGCTCCTTCAGTTGTTTGTGATGCCGTTAAAGGGGCAATATTGGCAGCTAAAATTTTTGATGAAATCGGATATGATAGCGCTCCAAAATATTGGGAAAAACGTACTGATATTATCCAAAATATTACATTTGGTTCAGCAGAACCTCTAGAACATTTTTGTCGAACAATTCAACAACTATCACCTGTTAACGGTTATGTAACACCAATTCCGGAATATGTTCCTGGTTATGAAGATCAAATTATCATGGCTGGTGGAACATTTATTGAAGGATCTACAATTGAATTATCAGCAGATGGACCTTTGCGTGCGCCTTATACTGCTTATATGCAAGGTGGTTTAAATTATGCACATGTAAAAATTGCATTATCAAAAATTTTAGATAAAGTTGCAAAATAACTCCAATTTTACAAGGTTTTGAAAGTTTTGTTAACTTTTTTTAAGTGCCGTATAACCACTTATAACTAATTCTTTAGGATTAGTCCGCTGAATTTTATCAGAATAATTTCAAACTTTGATTTTTGTGATATTATGTGATTATACCCCTAGAATTTGGGTGAAAATAGTTTACATAGTATAAGAAGAGGAAGGTTAAATATGTCATTACCAAATGTTGCATATTTCTCAATGGAAATCGCATTAGATCAATCTTTAAAAATCTATTCAGGCGGTTTAGGATTTTTAGCAGGCGCTCACATGTTGTCTGCAGGTTATTTGCAAATGCCGATGGTCGGTGTAACTATGTTGTGGTCTTACGGGTATTACGACCAACGTATTGCGCAAGATGGTCAGGTTGAAGTTGCTTATATTAGAAAATATTATGATTTCTTGGAAGACACTGGAGCTACTACAGAAGTTGATATTTTCGGTGAAAAAGTTAAAGTTAAAGCTTATTTAGTAAAACCGGAATTGTTCGGTTCTTGCCCTGTATATCTTTTGACTACTGATATCGACGGAAACAGTGAATGGGCTAAGAGCATTTCTCACAAACTTTACGATGGAAATGAAAAAATAAGAATTGCACAAGAAACTGTTTTAGGTGTTGCTGGTATTAGAATTTTGCAACAAATCGGTTATAAATTCGATGTTGTTCACATGAACGAAGGTCACGCACTTCCTGCAGCATTTGAATTATTAAGACAAGCAAATAATGACTTAGAAGAAGTTAAAAAGAAAACTGTATTTACAACTCACACACCTGTTGCTGCTGGCAACGAAGTTCACTGGGTTGATACATTAATGGATGGTGGTTTCTTTGCCGGATGTTCAAGAGAAACTGCAGTTAAATTAGGTGGAGAAAACTTCTCTCTAACAGTTGCTGCTTTGAGAATGTCAAGACTTGCGAACGCAGTATCACAATTACACGGACTTGTTTCTAATAAAATGTGGGAATGGGTTGACGGAAGATGCCCTATCAGAGCAATCACTAACGCAGTTAACCTTCACTACTGGCAAGATGATAGAATTAAAAAAGCTGAAACTGCTGAACAATTACTTGCTGTTAAACGTGAAATGAAAGAAGAATTATTTGAATACGTTGCAAATGTAGCAGGTAAAAGATTTAACCCTGACGTATTAACTATCACTTGGGCAAGAAGATTTGCTGACTACAAACGTGCTTGGTTAATTCTTATGGATAAAGATAGAATTAATAAACTTCTTGACGAAGACAAAATCCAAATCATCTTTGCTGGTAAATTCCACCCAGATGATGTTATGGGTAAAGAAATGTTTAACAAACTTCTTAACCGTTCTCATAGCTTGAAAAACGTTGTTGTTCTTCCTGGTTATGAACTTGAACTTTCAGGCAAATTGAAACGTGGTTCTGATATTTGGTTAAACACTCCATTAAGACCATTTGAAGCATCAGGAACTTCAGGTATGTCTGCTAACGCTAACGGCGCACTTCACTTATCAACATTTGACGGTTGGACAGTAGAAGGTACATTCAACGGTATTAACGGTTACACAATAGAATACCCTGAATTAGATGATGAAATGCCTTGGGAAGAACGTCATTGGAAAGACCATGAATGTATGATGAATATTATTGAAAATGAAATTATTCCTACATACTACGAAAATAAACAAGAATGGGCTAGAATGATGCGTCAAGCTATCAGAACATCTGAAGCTTACTTTAACTCAGACAGAATGGTAATTGAATACTACAACAGATTGTATAAACCAATTGCTCACAATGATTCTAGTTCTGGCGAAAAGAAAAAAGAAATGAATATTTCTGAAACTCCAACTTTTGATGCTTGGACATTCGCAAATATCAAGTAATTGATAGAATAAAGAATAATTAACAAAAGGCTCAGTTTTAACACTGAGCCTTTCTACTGTATTTGAAACATAATACTTTTTGTAATCTTTAGTTGTGGTAGAACATCATTTCCAACCGTGCGATACTTCGGACTATTGTCCTCAGTATGACGTTTTTTATTTCAGTAACAGATTTTGCCTCTCTGCGTCTTATTTTCATAACACATGTTACAAAATGTTAACAATTCTTCCTAAAAAATTAAAGTTTTCAAATACATGTGTCGTCATATAAAACATAAGGAAACAAACGGAAAGGAAGACAGATCATGGGTATGGCAGCTTCGCAGGCAAGATTTTTAGGTCTTACTGCAAGAAAAACAAATGTTGAATTTG